>Ga0222711_1000013_pt1 | contig 63575 bp, 78 predicted proteins | sample AntAcemetage1699_FD_179814 | JGI IMG/M metagenome (GOLD analysis project Ga0222711, IMG submission 179814) | Saline water microbial communities from Ace Lake, Antarctica - #1699 | ecosystem: Environmental > Aquatic > Non-marine Saline and Alkaline > Saline | place: Antarctica: Ace Lake...
ACACGATGGTACAACTGCATACGTGACAGTATACGGTCAAACATCGTCCTCGGGTGCAGATCTATCCACATACACAGCAACACTATCAAGTAATTCTGTGTTGTTACAGGCTGTATCATCAGGTGGTCAACAATCTGCCAAAGTGCAGTACTCACTGTCAACTGTATAATAATAGCTCAACACTTTAAAATCAACCCCTTACGGTAAATAACACTGTAAGGGGTTTTTCTTTACAACTAAACAATAAATCATGAGGGAGATATAGGAACCATGACAACAAGAAACTTCAGAGTACACAACGGAATATCCGTGGGTGACGTCGTTATCAACGCATCCAACAACAAAATAACAGGGCTATCGACAGCTACACCAAGTGCGGATGGTGATATGGTGGTGAAGGGCTATCTCGACACGAGATTGTCAGCACTGTCCAGCAACGCAGTAACACAACTGAACACATCTGCCACTGTGTCAGACACAGGCTCAGACGGCACATTCACTGTGGCGGCGGACGGCGGAGACGTGCTGGTACAGACATCGGCCGACACGACGATCACAGCATCCGCTGACATCACATTGGCGGCAGGCGCAGACGTTAACATTCCAGTCAACGTTGGTCTAGCTTTTGGTGACGGTGGTGAGCATATTGAAACAGACAACACAAACCTCACAATCACATCAGGTGGTGATTTGAACATCAGTGCTACCACAACAGCAATCACAGGTGCAATAACAGTCACGGGTGACTTGACAGTGAACGGAACGACCACTACGGTTAACACCACAAACTTGGACGTGTCTGACAACATCATTGAGTTGAACACGGGAATATCACAATCATTAAATGATGCAGGTATCATCATTGAACGTGGTTCAACGGGCAACAACGCGGCTTTCCTTTGGGACGAATCGACAGACAAGTTCACCATGGGTTTGACAACTGCAACAGCGGCTGACAAATCGGGCGGAATAACACTGTCAGGAGTGTCCACACTGGTAGCGAACCTAGAAGGTACAGCAACAGCGGCGGAATACTCGGATGTTGCAGAACGATTCGCATCTGACTCGATGTATGAGCCAGGTACAGTTGTAGCATTAGGTGGAGCGGAAGAAATCACAGCAGTAGCAGATGAAGCATCAGACGAAGTGTTTGGTGTTGTTTCTGGTACACACCAAGCGGCATTCAAAATGAATGGCGGTGCTGGATCCGACGCAACTCACCCATACATCGCAATGACCGGACGAGTAGATGTCAAAGTGATGGGTCCTGTGAACAAGGGTGACAGATTGATATCTTCATCTGTATCGGGCTATGCTAGGGCGGCTACCAAAGCAGAATGTACAGCATTCAACGTGATTGGTAGAGCTTTAAACAGCAAAGAATCACAAGATGCAGGTTCAGTATTAGCGGCGGTTCGAGTAAGTCACTAATAAGTACCTACACTTCCTAAGTAGTAAAAGGGCGGCCTTAGTGTCGCCCTTTTCATTTTAGCACTAAATACTGATACAGTTTGGCCCACTATGTAACAGGGCTCGCGAAGCATTGCTTCGATGATAGATTTATAAAGGAGACCACGCTGTATGGCTATTGGCCGTATATCTGGATCTGTGCTGAAGTCAAATTTGACTCGTAATGGTACTGATCTGGCATTTGAGACTAACCTACTGTATCTCGATGTTACCAACGATCGCGTGGGCATAGGTACCTCCGAACCCTCAACAGCACTACATGTATCAGGCACAGTCAACGCAACAGCATTTGTTGGTGATGGTTCTGGATTAACAGGGGTAAACGTCAGTACCAACATACAGATAGTTGGCGATGACTCCACAGGTGCAATATTGGGCACCGGCGAAACATTTAAAATTGCAGGTGCAACGGGAATTACCACAGCAGTGTCAGGTGACACTTTAACTGTAACAGGACCAAATTTAAGCTCGTATCTACAGAATACCGGCACACAGGTCATTGACAATTTAACTTTCAATGACAATATCATTAGCACAGCATCCAACGCTGATTTAATATTATCTCCGGGAGGCTCTGGTACTGTTGTTATATCAGGAATAAATTTCCCCACAACAGACGGAAGTAATGGACAGGTACTGTCAACAGACGGTGCAGGCAACATCACGTTCACAGAGTCATCAGGTGGTGGTGGTGGAAATAACACAGCAGTAAAACAATTCAACTACTATAAATTAAACACAACATCCGTTGTTGTGGATGAATTTGACACAACAGAATATAGAGGTGCCATATACGACGTGACTATGGAAGACAAAGACAACGGTTTCGTTGGACACCTGAAAGTATCCGTAGTACACGACGGTTCAACACCTTATGTTTCCGTCTACAACGTGAATGAAGATTCCACAAGGATTGCAGACTTTACAGTTGCAATTTCTGGGGACATGGTACAGCTATCAGCGAACACAAACACCTCGTCACATACTAACTTGAGAATCTACAGGGTGGCATTGGGAGATCACCACGAAACAGTTGCAAACACTAACTCAAAAATTATAGCAACATCGACCAACATAGGCTCAACGGCAACAACACTAGACCAATTCACAAAGACAGACATAAGGGGTGCCAAGTATGTTGTTTTGATCAAGGACGACACATCAGGTGATTATCAAATATCTGAGACTAGCCTGACGCATGATGGTACAACAGTGTACCACGACGACTACGCCCTCGTATCAAGTAGGGGAACACCATTGCACACAATCAGCGCCGCAATTTCTGGTGCCACTGTGACATTGAGCTCAACAGCAGGTGGAAACACAACAGGTACGGCGATACTATACAGACAGGACCTAGGATCAAAAACCAAACTGGGAGAGTTTGATAACTTCTTGTACGGTGTTAAAGGTGACATAGATTCTGCAGTTGAAACAGTAGACTCGTTTGACGCATTCAAATACAAATCAGCTAGATATTTCATCACAATGGAATCAGGCTCTGAATACCAGAACTCGGAAGTGACCATGACTGTTAACAACGCAGGCTCGGGAGCAACCGTATCTGAGAGTTTTGTTATCACTGGCAACAACACGTTAGCAACTTTCTCAGCAGATGTATCAAGCGGTAAAGCAAGGTTAAGGGCAAGTTGCAATCCAAACACCAAGATTTATTTTGCAAGATTGGCCATGGAAGCAGACAACATATACAGGGCAAGTGGACAGACTGCTGACGATCTATACATCACACACAACAACATCACGGCAAACGACACACAATTGATACTGTCAGGCATGACAGGTGCATTGACCTTACCCAAAGGCACAACAGTACAACGTCCTACAGGTGTGTCGGGTATGTTACGTTACAACACTATCACAGACGTATACGAAAGGTACGACTCTGCAACCAGTTCATTCATTGATATAGCCACGCAGGCATCTGTTACGGAATCAGCAGGCACAAGTACCGGAGAACAAACATCGATAGGTGCATCTGCAACCAACGTTGACACGTTCACAACTGGTTCTTTTGACAGTGCATTCTATCTTGGTGTCATGAAGGATGAGATCAACAACGAATTAGCAACAGTTCAGCTCAGTTTAGTACACAACAATTCAGATGCTTTTGTGTCAGCAGGTGGTGGTGTGCAACAAGGTGATAACACACAACTGACGTTCACTGCAGATATCAATTCAGGCACAGTTAGATTAAAAGGTACGGGTGCCGCGGCAGTAAACTCAATCAAGTTCTTCAAAATAGGGTTGGGTGACAGTACAACTGCATCAAGCTCCGGTAACACATCTACAATTATCAACACAGACGTTGACAGTGCTGTGGAAAACATAGACACATGGGCACACGGAACATACAGAGGTGCCAAGTACTACATCAGTGCCAACAACACCGGCAAGACAGAATTACACAACATCGAGTGCTTGGTTGTACACAACGGCAGTGATGCATTCATAACAACTTATAACAGCAACTTCACAGGAAGCAACGAACTGATAAGTTTGACCGCAGACATAAGTGGAGACGATGTGAGATTGAGAGCTTCGGCTAATGAGCCAAACACAGCAGTCAAGATGTACAGGGTGTTGTTGGGGGACGCAGAATCAGATGCAACAAGTGATAACACGAAAACAGTGGGACAGACCACAACATCAAGCAGTGCCTCTACAATGGACACTTTCTCTTCAGACACAGCCAACGGAGCACACTACGTTGTGGTTGGAAGCAGTGACTCAGAGAGTGCGGCAAGTATCTCAGAAGTTTTCGTAGTAGCAGATGGGTCGGATGCGTATGTTTCATCAGGACCTGTTGTTTCCACGAAAGGCACAGACCAACTGACATTCTCAGCGGCAATGTCGGGAACAACGGTCACAGTGTCCTCAGCATCAACATCGGGTGCAAGTACACTTGTAAATGCGTACAGAGTAAATCTATTAAGACCATCAGCAGGTGCGGCAACAAGCGAACAGGTGCTTGTATCAACCACACAAACGATTTCAGGTGCAAAGACATTCTCGAATGCTGTTGTGATGATGACCAATCTACCCACTAGTGATCCAAACAACGCAGGACAACTGTGGAACAGTAGTGGTACTTTGAAAATCAGTGCTGGCTAACAGTGAGTAGATTGACTTATTGTGTTTCCTGTTGTATAGTATAAAAATAACTAACATTCTTTAACAAAGTAACTCTTGCATAGTAGCAAATTGTTATTAGCATAGATAAAAAGCAATGGTTTGTTATAAGTAAAGGCAAAATATGATACGAAAAAAAAGATTGTGCGGCATGTTACGAGTGAGTTTTACTATCACCACGTTGATTAGACACGGACAGTTAGAAACAGCAAAAAGATACGCAAGGAGATACGAGTAATGTGGACTTATACAGACAACGAACAAACATGGATTTCTAAAAAAATCATAAAAAAAGTTGTCAAGAAGTTTAACACAACATTGTTTACAATCAGTATAACACCTAGTTTGATACTGATATTTTTGGTAGCAATGCTTATTGTGTTGAACTAAATTAATTTTAAATGAGACTCCTATTAATTCTAATCGTTGCGAGTATTCTGTCCAGTTGTAACACCATAAAAGACTGCGGAGTCAAACCCACAATTACTATTAAAAAAGAAGACAGTAAAACAAATACAAATTCCCCCACAGACACAAAAACCACACCTGGCACTGTGATTCAAGATATTCGAGAAAATGCTCAACCAGGTGGTCAAGTTAAGTGTACTTTTTAAACTATTAGATCCAATATGGTTTGTAACTTGCCTTTGATACTCTTGTTATTGAGAGTGTTCCTCAGTCCTGCGTGTAGGTTCTTTGGCCAACACTCAAAAGCACACCAAGCATAAGAATTGTGTTCTTCGTTTAATTTTGGCAGGAATTCTTCCTGCACAGCAACCACATACGTGTTGAAGAAAAACTTCTGATCGTTGGATGTGAACAGTTCCAATGGAATAACTTTTTTAAATGCAGGCACCGGGCCTACTTCTTCTGTGATTTCTCTCTTTAATCCTTCAAATGCAGACTCTTTGAATTTGGCCTTGCCTCCTGCCAGTCCCCACATACCTCGTGTTTTACCATCAGTTCTCTGTAAGAAAAGGAAACGTTTGGTATTAACAGCGTAGAACAACGCACCCGAACATATGATATTGTCTTGCATAAATTAATTATAGCACAATAGACCACTTGCCGCCAATATAAATTCCTTCATAACTCTTCACCCAATTGGTGCCGTTGAATTTATACTGTATGCCAGTGTTCAAATTAGTAACATATTCCACAGTAGAATCAAAATCTGTCGTGGACCATACCACACCCCATTTACCAGTGGCGCTGTTGTATTGAATAATATCATTCACACTGGCTCTCAGGTTACCCCAAGCTGAGGCATCAAACGTGTTGGTAGAATCACCGATGTCGTTCACAACAAGGTAACGATCTCCATCAGCGGGATTGACTGGTTGGAATGTTAGTGGATTAATAATCTTTAAAACAGAAGGTATGGTGTTTGCTGGTATTGTGTCTGTGTCAATGTTGAACAACAGAATGGTCTCATCCAGGGTGGTGGTGGCAATAGTACCCACTATCTCATTACCGTTTTCCTGTGTTAATTTTATCTGTGACGTACCGTTGGTTACTTTACCGTATTGATTCAACAGTGTGTTCCAGTTCACGGCAGGCCCAAACGTTTCAAACGGATCTGCTAATCCTGTGTCTGTTGCTCCGGTATGGAATCCGTCTCCGCCGGAAGATACATTTGTTCCTGTGGTACCTAGCAGTCTAATTTGATTGCCTGTAACCAACAGACCAAAATTATTCGGAGTGATGTAACTGCGAGTCATTAAGTCTCCGTCTATCAACCCTTTTGCTATGCCTCCGTCGTCGTCATATATTGACATGATAATTTTTTGTATCACACCTAATTTAGAAATTTTGACAGGTGGTGATAACCATATGGGCATTGAAAATGTTAACTGTGCCACATCAATCTCTGTTTCTGCTCCCACCGGTATGGTTCTAGATGAAAATGTTGTGCCTGTTAATTCCACATAACTCAATGAGGTCCAATCAATATAGTTGTCTGATTTTTGAATTTCAAAATCTGGATTGAATAGATACAGTATCTGTTCCATTATCTGTAACTTCATATCTGTATTAGTGGTAAAAATGTCTGCCGCTACATTCAAACGGAACGGTGATGGCATGACTTTCTCAATGGTGTAACCAGCTCCGAGAGTGTTGGTGTAATTTCCATCTGCGTCTACATCTCGTTCTCTCAAATGTTGTTTTTCAATGTGGTATGGATTCTGCATTCGTTCTCTGTCGTATTCCAGTGCTGTAACATATGCACCAATCTTGGGTGCTGAAATAAGAGTATTCTCTGAATTGTTTCTAATAATATTAGCAACCTGACGAGTCATATCTCCATACACAACAGGCACCTGTTTTAATCTCACAACGCCGTCTGCACCTTTGCCTTCTTCTATGGAAAAGTTACTCAAAATTCTCACAAATTGGGTTAGGAATTTTCTAATCTGCCCGTCATAATAATGTAACATTAATTTTAATTATCCGCCTGTGGTTTTAGAGCATCTGTTAATGACTGTCTCTGCTCAACTGTTAGACCATTGATTGTGGTTGTACCCGACGAATTAACAAATTGTGATTTAAATGTATTTTTTGTATCAGTATTGCTCATTGTTAATCTCACAGAGTCTTCCACTTTTACCCACCTTACACTGTCAAATCGGAATAATCTATTGGGCAAGAAATCTGTTCGTAGGAAATAATCACCTTTGTCCACATTAGTGGTAGGGAAACTTGTGCCAAACCCTGCAGGATTTCCATTAGGCGGAACACCGTCACCGTTGTAGTAGAATCCATAATGAGAGGAAGCAGGTGTGTCAATCACAGCATTCACTGTTTTATCTGTGGCGACACTGCCATCTGAATTCACGTTGTCTGTTCTTATATTGCCTCGCTCGTCGATGGGAGCCACATAAAATTGTTTATAGTTAAATCCTGACTTGGGAGCATCTGCTTCTGCCTGTTGTATGACAGCAGTATTGATTTCTTTTTCCTTGTTGTAGGTGCTCATGTAACTCGCCAGTGACCCCGTTGTCTCTGCATCACCGATAACATCTCTGAATTCTTGTGAATCTACGAGTGTTTTTAACTTTAATCTTAACAGATGTGGCCACCAAGTCTGTGAAAATCCTTCTGCGGCTCTGTTTACATCTTCTACCACATAAAATCTTTTAAGTGCAATAGGGATATTTTCATCCAATGAAAAATCGTCCTTCATATGAGGTAATTCTATGACATCGCCCGACATGGGTTTTCTTCCAATTCGTTCCACGATATCGTTTAGATGCACAGTCATAAAAATTGTATCATTCTGCAGGAACATTCCAAACTGTGATAGATTAAAATCTATGTCCTGTACGTTGTAAATGCCTCTCACCACATAAACATCTGATGAATATTTTCGGTCTCTGTTCTCTAAAAACAGTAGATCTTGAATGGTGGTCTCTGATGTGGTGCCTGAATAGTTTGGTTGGGTGGGAGACGCCAGACCATCTTTGTTGGTAGCACCTTGATCGTATGGACCTATATATTTGTGTAAGTAAATGTCGGTGCCTCCCACAGAAAACTGCTCTTTGATGTTACGATCAAAAAATTTGTAATCATTGCCTTTTTCCGGCTTGTAAATGGATAGTCTTGGCATATCACACATATTTATTGATAATGTCTATGCGGTAAATATGTGCATGTCAGAGTTACAAACCGGTCAACAAGAAATATTCGATTACGTTAAAACCAGCCTGGGAGATGGCATGGTTGAAGTGGAGTTAGATCCAAAACACTACGAAACAGCACTGCAAAGGGCGATCAACAGATATCGCCAACGATCGTCTAATGCTACCGAAGAATCATACGCTTTTCTACAACTAAAAAAAGATCAAAACAGATACATCTTGCCTGACGAAATTATTAACGTGAGAGAACTGGGAAGAAGAACAGTGGGATCACGCTCTGAAGGCGGTGAAGGTGGCACAATGTTTGAACCATTTAATTTGGCCTACACCAACACCTATCTTCTACGAGCAGGTGCGGCGGGTGGATTGGCGACATATTTTGCCTTTGCTTCTTATCAAGAGCTTGTGGGGAAAATGTTTGGATCGTTCATACAGTTCCATTATGACAATGCCACAAAAACATTGACCATCACGCAGAGACCAAGGATTGACACAGAGACAGTGATCATGCACACCAACAATTATCGACCAGACATAACGCTGTTCAAAGATATCTATAGTAAACCGTGGCTCAGAGACTACACACTGGCCGTTTGTAAAACCATGCTGGGAGAAGCTCGAGGCAAATTTAATACCATTGCAGGGCCGCAGGGTGGAACCACATTGAACGGTGATGCTCTAAAAGCAGAAGGTCAGGCCGAGATGGAAAGGTTAGATCAGGAGATCAATAACTATCTCGAAGGCGGCTCTCCCTACAGTTTTGTCATTGGTTAATTTTTTATTATCATATAATTCCTCTCCTCAATAGATTAAATAATCACGTAAATTAGGCAAACGAAAGGCAACAATTATGGCAAAAAAACACTACTTTTCAAAACTATCTGAATTATCTTTCAGACAACTCAAACAATTAACAATAGGACTAGAAATTCTACTCAAGGCAGGACCTTCTTGGAAAATATCTTTTCATATGTTAAACGCTGTGAGAGAAATTAAAAAAGAACTTGAAAAACGCATAAAGAACTGTTAAAATAAATCTATGCTTATAGGTTTAGTTGGATTAATAGGTTCTGGCAAGGACACAGTCGCGGCTCGATTGGTGGAACAACACAGTTTTAAAAGAGATTCTTTTGCAAAATCATTGAAGGATGCCACTGCTAATATTTTTGGATGGGACAGAGAAATGCTGGAAGGACAGACCAACGAGTCTCGCAAATGGAGAGAACAACCAGACATTTTTTGGAGTGAGCGTTTTGGCAAAACTGTGACTCCTAGGTGGATACTACAGTATTTTGGCACAGAAGTCTGTCGGGGCGGAATGTTAGATTCCGTATGGGTGGACAGTCTTGTTGCTCGATACCAAGGAGAAAACACAGTGATCAGTGACACTCGTTTTGTTAACGAGATTAAAACCATCCGAGATCACGGTGGCAAAATAGTACTGATCAGGAGAGGAGAAGTGCCCAGTCGTGAAGTGATGCAGGCGTCAGGAGCCCATCAGTCTGAATGGGATTGGATTGGTTGCAAGTTTGATTACACAATAGAAAACAACAGCACACTCGAAGCATTAAATTCTCAAATAGACGACCTTATTCATCAACTTCGAGATCCCCAATAGACCATCCTAAATTTTGAGTGCTTTTTAATCGTTGACAGTTAGCACACACAGTTTTAAGATTATAGCCACCCACGTTATTTCTGTTACCGTCTACATGATACACATCTAACTGCTCACGCACTCTTGCTTTAAACCCACACAGCTCACATCTATTTTTTTTCTTATAACCTGCCAACTGCCATTTTGCAACTCCGCTCACTTTCTGCTGATTTTTTTTACGAATACAGGTATCACACAGAGAACGCCAATATATCTTTGTGCTTTTACGATAAGCATAAGCTCTAGGTTTAGCGTTACATTTTTTGCACAACGGTCTTTTCATATGTGTGTATTTACGTGCCCTATATAGGCACCAGAATTTACCAGAGTTTAACCGCTTTTTACCGCAAACGCTATAAATACAATCAGTTACACTTGCAAGGAGAACTAAAAAATGGCATTAACATCACCAGGAGTAGAAGTTTCAGTAATAAACGAGAGTTTTTATGTACCGTCAGATGCGGGCACAACTCCATTATTGATCGTTACTACAGCACAAGACAAATTAAACGGTGCAGGAACAAGCACTGCGGCAGGAACAACTTCTGCTAACGCAAACTCAGTTTATCTAATTTCATCTCAGAGAGAATTAACAGAAACTTTCGGAGATCCTACTTTTTACACAGATGCATCAAGCAATCCAATCAACGGTTATGAGTTGAACGAATATGGATTACAAGCGGCTTACTCATTTTTGGGTGTGGCTAACAGAGCATTTGTATTGAGAGCCAACGTTGACCTAGCATCACTTGCAGGCAGTGCCACAGCACCAACAGCAACTCCAACCAACGGAACTTATTGGTTTGATATTGCTTCTTCAGTACCAGGACTATTTGAATGGTCTAAAGCAGATCAAGCGTTCACAACAATCGCACCAACTTACATCACATCAGTAACTGATTTAGCAGGCGGTGTATCCACAGGAGCTCCTAAAACTTCTATTGGTTCAATTGGTGATTACGCAATCAACACAACTCATGTTACCAACAAAACATATTACAAAACAGCGGCCAATGCCTGGATCCAAGTAGGATCAGCGGCGTGGTACACTCTACACGGATCAGCAGTTTTACACCAACAATCGGCTCACACAGACAGACCACTTTGGAAGTCCACAGAGCAAGATGCGGCAACAGGTTCTATCTGGTTTAAAACTACAACTCCAAATTCTGGAGCGAATGTTGCAGTTAAACTTTACTCATCGTCTACAAAATCATGGAACACTGTTAGTGCTCCGTTGTATGCAACCAACCATGCGGCAATCTACGGATTAGATGCAGTCAATGGTGGAACTAGTCTATCAACTGGTGCTTTATACACACAGTACAACGTAACAGAAGATTCAGTTAAAGATAGAGCAAGCGATACTTCTAGAGCTCTACAAGATTTCCAAATCTTTAGATTCGAAGGAGGTGCTACAACAATCACTTCAAATGATACTTCACCAACTGTTACTTCCGGCCACTCATTTAAAATCCAAGAAACTGTTAAAGCTTCTGGAGCATTGAGCTCAGCTGTTACAGTTACACTAGGCGGCACAGATGCAGATGCATTTGTTACAGCAGTATCTGCGGCAGGATTAACAAACGTGAGTGCAACTAAACTTTCCACAGGTGCAATACAAATGACACACGCACTAGGCGGAGAATTTAGAATGTGGCAAGTCACAGGAACTGCTCTTGATGATGCAGGTTTTGGTGTTGCAAACGGTCATGCATACGGAACATACACAGCAAACTCCACTACACTCGTGGACAACTTGTACGATGCTCCTGCAGGCTACACAGAAGATTCTACAACTCCAGCAGATGTAATTGCATCTAACTGGAAAAGATTATCTTACACTGCTTCTGTAAGTGCACCAGCCAACGAACCCACAGACGGTACGTTATGGTACAACACAAATTTAGAAGCGGACATTTTAGCTCATGATGGAACTAAATGGGACGGATATGTAAATGTTTATGCATCCACAGATCCAAATGGTCCTCAATTCTCAGCAACTAAACCTACCACACAATCAGATGGTACAGCTCTTGTTGCAAACGACTTATGGATTGACACAAGTGATTTAGAAAACTTTCCAAAAATTTACAAATACGATACTGCATTAACTGATGGTGCTGACTTTGTGTTGGTTGACAACACAGACCAAACCACAGAAAATGGTATTGTGTTTGCTGATGCTAGATCTACAACAGCGGCGGCGAAAGCAGATTCATCTTCAACAGGCGGAGCTCCAACTGACAGTTCTATTGTTGCTTTATTAAGTGATGATTTTGTTGACCCAGATGCTCCAAATCCAGCACTTTATCCTCAATCAATATTGTTGTTCAACACAAGAAGATCCGGATACAATGTGAAAGAATACAGAAATTCATACATTACAACAACTGCTTATCCAGGTTCAGGAAGCACAGGCAAAGGAAACGTTCGATACAACAACGAATCAGTTGCTACATACTTCCCAGACAGATGGGTGACTAAAAATGCTAACAACGCAGATGGTTCAGGCACTTTTGGAAGAAAAGCAGTGAGAAAAGTGATCACAGCACAGCTTAAATCAGAGATCAACACCAACCAAGCAATCAGAGAAGACCAAAGAGGCTTTAACGTAATTGCCGCTCCTGGATATCCAGAAGTTATCTCAGAAATGGTTAACCTAAACACTGACAGAAACAGCACAGCATTTGTTGTAGGAGACACTCCATTTAGACTGGCGAGCACTTCCACTGAAATTACAAACTGGGCAAACAATACAGCAGGCGCATCAGAAAATGGCGAAAGCGGCATTGTAACAAGTTCAGATTATCTTGGCGTGTTTTATCCATCAGGTAAAACTACAGACAACGCAGGTAACAATGTGGTAGTACCAGCATCTCACATGATGTTGAGAACACTGGCTAACAACGACAACATTGGTTACCCTTGGTTTGCACCGGCTGGTACAAGAAGAGGTATTGTTGATAATGCAACAGCAGTAGGATATGTACAAGCATCAACAGGTGAATTCCAGACTATCTCTTTAACAGAAGGCACAAGAGATGCAATGCACACAGCAAAAATTAACCCAATCACTTTCTTCTCAGGAGCAGGTATTGTGAACTTTGGTAACTTAACCAAAACCAGCACATCATCAGCACTAGACAGAATCAACGTATCAAGATTAACAGTGTTTCTAAGATCACAATTAGATGCTATTGCTAAACCGTTTATTTTTGAACCGAATGATACTTTGACTAGAAATGAGATCCGAGGAGCAATTGAATCTTTCTTATTAGGTCTAGTAGGACAAAGAGCATTATATGACTTCTTAGTAGTGTGTGATGAGACGAACAACACATCAACTAGAATTGATAGAAATGAACTGTATGTGGATATTGCAATTGAACCAGTTAAATCGGTTGAATTCATTTACATACCTTTAAGAATCAAAAACACAGGGGAGATAGCGAACCTAGGCAACTAATCCTCGGTAAGTAAAGGAGCAATATGGCAATTTCAACACTTTCAAAATTTACAGTACCATTAGCAAACGATCAAAGTTCAGCATCACAAGGTTTATTGATGCCAAAACTTCAGTATAGATTTAGAGTTGTACTGGAGAACTTTGGTGTATCCACACCTCGATCAGAACTTACTAAACAGGTAATGGATGTGACTCGACCAAACTTAACTTTTGATGATATCACACTAGATGTGTACAACTCAAAAGTATATCTACCAGGCAAACACACCTGGGAAGCCATCACTATTAACCTTAGAGATGATGTTAACAACTCAGTTTCTAAACTGGTGGGCGAACAGGTTCAAAAACAATTTGATTTCTTTGAACAAGCCAGTGCCGCATCAGGCATTGATTACAAATTTACAACACGTATTGAGATGTTGGACGGTGGTAATGGAGCCACAGCACCAGGTATATTAGAAACTTGGGAATTGTACGGTTCTTACGTACAATCTGTGAACTACAACTCACTGGCATATGCAACTTCAGAGGTAGCAACCATCACTCTGTCTATCAAATACGACAATGCTATCCAAACACCACAAGGTACAGGTATTGGAAGTGCTGTTACAAGAACAATAGGTACACTATCCACAGGCGGTGGTATCTAATTTCGATAACATTTAAAAGTAAAAGAAGCGCCTTTAACGGCGCTTTTTTTATGGCCATAAATATGATATATGCCAAGTATTAATAATTTTTTAGCAGGTTTCTCAGATGGTCTTCCGGGCATGAAAGACTATGCTCATGCATCGAGATTGTACGTAGACGATAATTTCAAATTGATGCCCAAGCAGAAGTTCATGTTCCACGTGGTCATCAATGTGGACGACTCAAAATTTACAAGAGCATTAACATCCAGTGAAAAATACGAACTCAATATGCTGGTTCGTTCTTGTACATTACCCAAATATAATTTCAATGTGGAAGAGAAAAATCAGTACAACAAGAAAGTGTACATTCCATCCAGGCTCACATACGAACCTGTTAACATCACGTTCCATGACGATCACGCAGACACTGTGAATGCATTCTGGAAAGCCTACTACGAGTACAACATACAAGATTCATTCGGTATGGCGTTATCCACGCCGGGTATGGAAGAAAAAGATGATTATTATAATGCTACTAGAACAAAATCACAATATGGTCTTGATGGTGCACAAAAAAGTGGAGAACCTCTTATAAAAAGCATACAGATATTTGCTCTACACAAACAACAATTTACAAGTTTCACATTAGTTAATCCTGTTATTACAACATTTGCTCATGACGATTTGGATCAAACAGACGGAACAGGACTTATGGCCAACACCATGCAGATTGTTTATCAAACAGTGCTTTACGGTGCTGGCAAAATTGTAAGAAATGGAACACCTGCAGGATTTGCTACCATACATTATGATCTGTCACCATCACCATTGAGTGTGCTGGGCGGCGGAACTCAATCTATATTTGGAGCAGGTGGTATTGTGGATGGTATAGGATCTGTGTTGGGTGACATTCAAAATGGTAACTTTGGAGTGGGTACGATTCTAAAAGGTATCAACACCTACAACAATGCTAAAAAAATCAAAGCCAAAGATGCAGTCAAAGAAGAATTAAAAGGCATAGTCAAAGAGGGTGTGTTAGATATTGGCAAACAAGCAGGCACAAATACAAATCCTGTTGGAGAATTTTCTATAGGAAATGTTGCCACAGCCGCAGTACTTACTGGTGCTGGAGTTGCTGTTGCTCGAGGACTAACAGACAATGCAGATAATAAAAACAGGAACACAACTGTACAGAGCTATGTGATAGACACCGCTAACTATCTATCACCCACAGAAGCATACAATTTAATTAATTCTAATGCCACTTTAAAAGATCAAGTAGCCTCGAGCATTTATTATAAAATAATAGGTTCACGACAGGGCAATACTATTGCAGAGAGTGATATTAACTATGCCGCACTAACCACCAATCAAAAATTTGTATACCAATCTAGAGCACTCACAGATATTGCAAAATTGGTCACTGAGGGCTATATAAAAATTAACAGAAACTCTAAAGATGTTACTATTAATGTAGAAAGGGCAAATCTATAATGGCTGAATTTTATACTAATCTTCCACAAAAAAACAAAGACAATCTAGATAAAACGATAGATGCATTGACCAACACTCAATACACAGAAAAATTTGAATTCAATCAGAATGATCTAGATGCCGCAATTAGTTTTTTTGTAAAGAGTGGGTTTGACAGACAACCTGCTGAAGAAACGGCTTATGTAATTTTACAACAGGCTAAAATTGATTCCGTACCGTCACAGCAAATCATCGACAGCTTAACAAAAGCAACTCCCACACAACTTTCAGAACTAATCACAGTGGTGCTGAACGCCAACAGATATAAATCCAGCAGGGTAGGTGTGCGATCCACTCGCACTGCCAAAGACTTTGTATCAAGAAATATCGTTTCATAATGCATTTTGCTCGAGGGAAATACACACTCAAGAACCCAGGAAAGTATGTGGGCACAAAAACACCCACCTATAGAAGCAGTTGGGAGCACTCTTTTATGCGATTGTGTGATGAACATCCTAATGTGTATCAGTGGGCATCAGAAGCCATACGTATTCCCTATCGTCATCCTATCACAGGCAAGCACACAATCTATGTACCTGATTTTTTCATAGTTTACATGGACAAAGAGGGGCGTAAACACGCCGAGATGATCGAAGTTAAGCCTATGAACCAGACCACCATGGAAAGAGCTGGTAAAAGCATGGGAAGAAAAACTCAAGTGGTAATTAACCATGCCAAATGGGAAGCCGCAAATGCCTATGCTCGACAGAGACGTATAACATTCCGTGTTGTGTCAGAAGAACAACTATTCCATCAAGGCAAACGTAAGTAAATAAAACACAATGACAAAGAAATTAGAAGACATCCTCAATCTACCCAACGTCAAAGAAGCATTTAAAAAAGTAGACAGCAAAGAAAAAGAAAAAACAAACAGAGAAGCAGGCAGAGAAATCCCCAAGAATGTGGATGCCAAGACGGCCGCGGCACTGAAGGCTACCTATGCAGAATTTGATAAAATCGAAAGAGCACTGCCTCAGGTAAAAGGACTGGGCGAACTGTCAGATTTAGAAATGGACAAGCTGGCTGTGGAAGCAGAAGAGAGCTACAAGAACCTAATGGATCTAGGTATGAATGTGGACTCACGCTATTCAGGACGTATATTTGAGGTTGCATCAGGCATGTTGCGTAATGCCATAGACGCTAAGAACAACAAGATTGCGAATAAATTAAGGATGGTGGAACTGCAACTTAAGAAGATGAAATTAGACAGCGATACCTCCGGAGAAGGCACAGCGGCAGTAGAATCAGAAGGACACATCATATCTGACCGTAACGAATTAATGAAGAAGTTAATGAAAAAAGACTAAATAACACACTATGAGCGAATTTGCACGGTATCTAACAGAATCTATCAAAGAATACGACTATAAAATTAAAGTCGCAGGTCAAATAAGTGACGATTTTGCTAACAGGTTAGAAACTGCCTGCCAAAAGTTTGAGGTTAAAAAACTTTCAGCAGGTAAAAAAACTCCCATCCAGGAGATGCCGTTGGATTTCCCAATGTTGAAAAACATGGAAGTCACAATATACGAATTAAAAACAGCTTATCCGGTTTCATCACATGAATTAAAAGAATATCTAGCATACTACTTGAACCTTCCAAAGAATCAACTTGTGGTTCGTAAACCAGGAGAACCCACAGAAGAGTATCAAGAAAAACCGGCACAGTCAGAATACAAATCAAAATTACAAGACATCGAATATGGTGATGCTCCCAAAGTGGAAGCAGATAAAATTTATGGTGATAAAGCGAATGCTTCTCTGTTGAAAGAATTATTAAAAGACAAGAAAAAACAAGAGTTTGCTAAAACAGAAAAAACTCAAGACACACAGAGCAAGGAATCAGAAAATAATCCTGCTCCATTTACAAAAGTAAACAACCCACACCCTGATCCAAAAAGGAAAAAATAATATGGAAATGCTAGACGTACTAAACAGACTAAAAGAAATTAATGAATCAACTCCAGGATTGGTGGACGATGCTATTGATAATGTTACAAGAACAAATCCAAAACAAACTGAAGCGATAGTTTCAGCTGAAGCGATAGTTTCAGAAGACTCGCAAGATTACAGTAAAATGACAGACAAAGAATTAACAGACACGTACAACGCTGTCATGGCAAATGCTTATGCAGGTGATGCAGGTGCTATCGAAGACGAAATGAAAAAACGTAATTTAGAAGAAAACAAAAAACCAATCGAAGAGGCAAAACCAGACTTCTTGGACATGGACAAAGACGGCGACAAGAAAGAGCCCATGAAAAAAGCCATCAAGGATAAAGAAGTCGTAAAAGAAGAAGACGCCTACGACAACGATAGATTTATTATCAAAAATGGTAAAGCGACAGTAGATAATTCTAATACAGCTGATAAAAAAGATCACGTACATGCGCCAGACGCTGAGACAGCTCTACAACTTCATAAACAAGGGAAAAAAGTTTACAAAGAAGCAGTTCAAATATCAGCAGACACCCCACAAGAAGCATCAATGATGATGCAGATATTAAAACTAGCAGGCATTGACCCACAACCGGTTGATGATCAAACAATTAACCAACATGAAGAAAATTATGCCAACGAACCAGATGAAAAAACACAAGACACAGACACACTTGTTAATTTCCATTCAGGCGGACTGAACAGACAAAAAGGCACACATCCAAAAGTCGCAGGCGGAGATAATCCAATGCAAAAAGCAACAGAAAATATGACTGATTCTTTAAGAAAACAATATGCTGAATTTAAAGCAAATTATTTGAATGCAGTTAACGAGCAAAAGAAGGATAGATAATTAGTATGGCAACAGTTACTCTAACAGGAAACGGTCGACAAGCTACAGTAGGTACTGTGTATTCTCCTAATGCAACAGCTTGGCTGTTTACAATTAAAAATGAAAGTGCTTCTGCAATTGACTTACGAGCAGAAGATGATGCTGTAGATGAAACAGTAGAACAAATAGTAAGAGAATTTAATCCTCTAGCGTATTTTATTACCAACTCAACCGCAGGCACAATGCACATGATTCTAGATAAAGGTCAAAGCACCGCCGCTGATTTACAGGTTCAATTAAGAAGAATTGGCAAAGATGCAGGAACGGCTACTGTAACATCGGTTGGTCCTAATGATATTGATATTAGCGGATCAACAGTAGCGATTGCGGCTACATTTTTGGTAGCATAAATAATAGCGATGGCAACACTTACAAGACAATTTGCAGGACAAGTACAAACAACAGTGGGAACGATGTATTCTCCCAACTGTAATGCGTATCTTTTCACAATCAAAAATGGCCCTTCAGCTTCTGCTGTGGTTGATTTACGAGCAGAAGATGATGCTATTAACGAAACAGTAGAAATAATTTTAAAAGAATTTAATCCTCTTCTTTACTTTATTAAAAATGATGCATCGGGTACAATGCACATAATACTCGATAAAAATCAAAACAACGTTGCAGACTTACAACTTCGATTAAGAGGCATTTCTGAATCAAACGACGACGGATCTACAGTGGGTGCTAACAATATTGATGTTAGTGGTTCACTAGTTGTTGCGGCTAGTTCAATAGCAATAACTGCATAATCAACATATATTATTTTATAATTGGTTAAGTTTTTAACTTAAATACTGTTATGGCATACGTATCACTGGATTCTGACCAGATTAAAAAAGCAAATAAGAAGCACAAATACACTCACGAACAAGTAATAAAACTAGAAAAGTGTATGGATCCTAAAACAGGTCCTCTGTACTTCATGAAAGAATTTATAAAGATTCAGCATCCTACCAAAGGATCAATGGCTTTTATTCCGTTTCCATACCAAGAGAGATTGATTGAAAGTTACAACAGTCATCGTTTTTCCATTGCTATGCTACCTCGACAAACAGGCAAGACCACCTGTGCGGCTGGCTACCTTATATGGTATGCAATGTTCAGACCAGATTCTCAAATACTGATCGCGGCACACAAGTATGCAGGAGCATCAGACATTATGTCACGAGTACGTTATGGATATGAGATGTTGCCTTCGTGGATCAAAGCAGGTGTCACACAGTACAACAGAAACTCTATAGAATTTGACAACGGTTCAAAGATTTCAGCAACCACCACAACTGAAAATACAGGACGGGGTATGTCCTTAACACTGGTTTATTGTGATGAGTTTGCATTTGTGCAACCACCGGAGAAAGCAAAAGAATTCTGGACTTCGTTGTCTCCTACCCTTTCCACAGGAGGAAAATGTTTGATTACTTCTACACCCAATTCGGATGAAGATCAGTTCGCTCTTATTTGGAAAGAAGCACTAAAAAGAATTGACGAGTTTGGCAATGACACAGTAACAGGTACTAATGGTTTCTATGCCATGAAAGCACACTGGTCGGAACATCCTGATCGAGACGAAGTGTGGGCCGCGGCTGAGAAATCTAGAATTGGCACAGAACGATTTAGACGAGAGCACGAATGTGAATTTTTAATCTACGACGAAACTCTAATATCCAGTATGAGGCTTATTGAAATGGAAGGCAAAGATCCTATTTGGAATCAAGGTCAAGTGCGTTGGTATGCAAAACCCAAACCCAAACACACCTACATGGTGGCGCTGGATCCTTCGCTGGGCTCTGGAGGCGATTACTCAGCTATACAGATATTTGAATTACCCACATTTAAACAGGTGGGGGAATGGCATCATAACACCACGCCTGCCAATCAACAGATAAGAATTCTACAATCCATAACCAAGTATATCCATGACACAATAATGGAACAAGATTCCCAAGCACAACCCAGCATATTCTATTCTATGGAAAACAACACACTGGGAGAAGCGGCTCTAAACAGGGTCATGGACATAGGTGAGGAAAACATAATGGGCTCGTTCCTGTCAGAACCTATTAGGAAAGGTCATCGTAGAAAATTTAGAAGAGGATTTAACACCACTGCCAAGCACAAAATTGATGCTTGTGCCAAGTTTAAAGAGCTGGTTGAAAACAATAAAATGGAAATTAACTCTAAAGCTCTAATATCAGAGTTAAAGAGTTTTGTTGCTTCGGGGGTATCATTTAAGGGTAAACCCGGTGAACACGATGACCTTGTGTCGTCGGCACTGTTAATGACTCGTATGATGAAAGTGTTAGCAGACTTTGATCCTAAGATATTTGAGCAATGGACCAACAGAAGTTCTGAATGGACAGCACCCATGCCAATTTTTGCTAATCTAGGCGTTTAAATAAATACTGTATGATTTCATCAAAAACATCCAATGACTTGTTTAACAAAATAAGAAGCAAATTCAGCAACATACAGATAGGTGATGCTATGGGAGAAGCGTCAGCTGATCCTGGCGATGCTGTGTTTTTTGACTTTGATTTTCAGGAAGAAGGTGATTCATTTGGAAGAGTTTCTATCAGTTTAGCAGACGGTGAGAGTGTCAAAGTATTCTACAACCAAGGATTGATAGAAAAATTAGAAGAAGACGATAAAACAGAATGGTATGCTTTCCTTAAAGAATTAAAAGACTTTGCTGTAACACATCAATTGGGCTTCGATGTGCGAGATATTACTAAATCTAGCCTAACAAAACAGGATTTTAAGAATATTGCAGACACGAATCAAACGGTAAATACAGCAGATATGTCAGAAGAACTTAATAGAATAGTTAAATTATCAGGTCTAGCAGAAGGGCTAACAGGCACTTCTAAAAGTTCATTTGAGAATTTAGATAAAACTCGATTGATTATCCGTCACTCCAAAGCAGTGGACGAGAACATACCTGGAGACAGAACAAGAAATATTAATTCTCTATACGTTGAAAATTCCGATGGTGAGAGATTCAAGTATCCACTAGTACACCTAGCAGGTGCAAGGGCCATGGCTCGACACGTTGCAAACGGTGGCGTACCACATGACGATTTTGGTAAGCACATTGTGGGAGTGAGCGAACAAATTGCACAACTAAATTCATTTTCTAGATACACAGCCAACAAGGATCAGTTGAATGATTCAGCTGGTGATATCATTGAAAAAGCAAAAATGAAATTAGAAACCATGAGAAAGTATGTTAAAGGACTTTCCAAACAAAAAAATTACGAAGCAATCAAAGAAACTTTCCAACCTTCCGCAATAGCAGAACTGGATGATGCTACTAAAGATTCTTTGAGAGAAAAATTCACATTAAAACACATGGATGACAGAGTTGAATCTGCTCTACCATTACTACACTCTATCATGCAAGAATTTGACAAACCAGAAGATGAGATACCAGATCCAGAAATGGATGCACCTATTTCAGCCAAGGATGCAGAGATTCCTGCTCCGGTAAATGCGGCACCTTTGGTACAGCAATATCTGTCTGATCCAGAAAACAAATTGGTACTTAGAAAAGATGATTCAGCAGATGCCATGTTGAAACGTACAAAATTCACAACAAAAAACGGAATGTTAAGTTCTATCTTAAGCGACATTGCTTCAAGAATGTTAACTAAAACTCCCGACCAAGACAGAGTAGCAAACTTTGCTTCTCAAATAGCCAACGACATTGGCAGAGAAGGCACACCGTTCTTTGACGTTACAAAAGATTACATCGCAAATAAAAAAATTGCATTTCAATTGGCCAAACGATATGTGGACGACTATAAAAAAATTCAACAAGATCCAGAGTATGCAGGTCAAGTGAGACAGGATCCAGCAGAATTTGGCAACCCTAAAAAAGACAGACAGGGCAAAGCCAAAGAAGATGTTGAAGCACAATTTGAATCATGGGCCGACAATATTGTAGATTCATCAGAACAACCGGTTGAAGAAAACACAGATCAACCAATGATCATTGACGGCAAGGAAGTGGACGAATCCACCATCGAATACGACATGCAGGATTACGGAGATCTTATTGCTCCCATCTCTGACGCTAAATTTATCGATGGCACAGACCTAACATCAGAACAGCAGGAAGAATTAGAAAATTCTACTTGGTACGCAGATTGGGTGATGATAGATTATAATAATAGTCGAGTAGAATCCGCAGAACAACCTGTGGAAGAAGACGCAGGCGACGACGCATTGGCACAGGAATTAGCAAAATATTTCCAAGGTATTGCGGATGGCTATCCTAAAGACCAGCACGGTGATCAGGAACACGAAGAAATGACTTCCATAGCGGATTCATTCAAGACTGATGGCCTACAGGCAGGCATGAATGACATAAACACATCAAGATTTGAATTTTCATCCAATCCTTTCGATCAGGATGGGTCAGGAGACATGGATGACGACATGATGATGTTGTTGAAAAAACACGGAGTATCCGCTAAAATGAAAGGCGCCCTTGCATACCTAGTGAAAGGTTCAAAAGCAATCACCAATCCGGAAGAAGAAACAGCAACAGAAGGCAATGATTTTGCTCAAGCAGTCAACAAGGCCAAAGCGGCTGGAATGCGACCAGGTGATAAGTTCACTGTAGGTGATACAGAATACACTCTTAAAGATGCTATCGAACGAGCAGGAATGCAATTAGAAACTTTCTTTAACGAAGACTCTGATGATTATCAAGGCTCTTTTGAATACGAATTCACAGGCGATGACGGCGAGACAGCCTATGGTAAGATACATTACAAAGCGGTAAATGGTCAAGTAGATCCAAACTCACTGCAGGGTGAATCAGAATACGAAGGCAATGCCAAAGTGGATGACGAGTATGCAACTTACGTGATACAACCAGGAGGTGCGGAGCACGATGAAGCATTGCTGGCCGCACAGGAAGAGTACGATGCAATTGCAATGAAGATGCAGTCAAAATTCGAACAGCCCGAGTCAGAAGACAACAATGAACTGGACAGAATCAAAGAACTGTCTAACATTGGAAACGAAGACCATGCTCCAGACATGGTGATCAGAGATCCAGATGATGAAGCAGATGACAAAGATCAGGAAATAGCGAAAGACCAAGCAGAAGCAGAGAAGATCAACACAGATTTAGATAGAATCAAACACCTAGCTAACATCCAGTAATAAAACTCCACATTAATGTCCATACATCTTGTAACTTCCGCAGATTGGAATTACAGACACTACGTGACCGCCCTGTTACAATCCTTAAAAAATAATTTTGATTGCAAGAGTGTTATAGCCATAGGACCAGGTGCATGGGAAGAATTCTTTAAAGGACAAGACATACAGATCATACCACAACCTATAGAAGACACCCTTGATTACACAACATTTTGTCAGACTATCAGACTAAGACACATACACACATTAATAAAAGGCCACGACAGTGTGCTGTTACAGGACGCTGACACTCGCCAGAATCAACCTTTTAATTTGTCATCTAAAAATTCTGTGTTGGGTATCTGGAGACACACACATAAAAAAGAGAAGTTCAAAATGTTGGCCGCTTCTGTGCTGTTTAATAATAACCCTGACACTGTTAATACTCTAAAAGAGATTGCTGATCTACAACGAGCAGGAGGATATGAGAATGGATGGGATCAACTGATACTGTATCGTAAATTTGGTAAATCTGGTGATAATTTTCCAAACACCTGGATGGACCATGGCGATAATGCACAGCACAAACCTAATTTTGATCCAAATGCTGTGTGGTGGCACGTTAAGAACATCAACCGTAAAGAAAAAACCAAACATTGGTGGTTTGATAAATTTTAATATTTCATTTGACATAAGATAAATAAGTGTGTATATTATGTACTATATGTCTAATATACATTTAGGCAGACAAACAAACAACTAAACATAGGCAAACAAGGAGGCTTACATTATGGCAACACTAGCAGAGATAAGAGCGAAGTTAAAATCTACAGAGGTGAATCGCTCCACTTCTAACACAGGCGGAGACAACGCCATCTACCCACATTGGAACATACAAGAAGGACAGGAAGCAGTAGTACGTTTCTTACCTGACAAAGATCCAAACAACACTTTTTTCTGGACAGAGAGAGCAATGATCAAATTGCCTTTCGCTGGAATTAAAGGACAGGCAGATTCAAGACCAGTGCAGGTACAAGTACCGTGTATGGAAATGTACGGAAAAACTTGTCCAGTACTGACTGAAGTAAGACCGTGGTTCAAAGACAAGTCGATGGAAGACATGGGCAGAAAATATTGGAAAAAGAAATCATACATCTTTCAAGGTTTTGTTCTAAACAATCCACTGGCTGAAGAATCACCAGAGAATCCAATTAGAAGATTTATTATTGGACCTCAAATCTTCAACATCATTAGATCAGCATTAATGGATCCAGAAATGGAAGAATTACCAACTGATTCGGTGAGAGGTGTGGATTTCAGAATAACTAAAACCTCAAAAGGTGGTTATGCTGACTATTCAACTTCCAAATGGTCAAGAAGAGAAAGAGCTTTAGACGAAGCGGAAAGAGCGGCAATTGATAAACACAGTTTGCATAATCTTAACGACTTTAGACCTAAAGAACCAACAGATGCAGAAGTAAAAATAATCAAAGAATTATTTGAAAAATCTGTTGAAGGTGAAGCATATGATTTGGAAAAATACGGACAGTATTACAAACCAGCAGGTATGTTTTATCAACCATCAGCATCTACTAACAGTTCACCCGCAAGTGCATCTAATACAACAGCGGCTCCTGTAGCACCAGCTACCGCGGCTACTGTAGCACCAGCAGTGAACACAGAAACTACAGCAACACCAGCACCAGCGCCAGCAGAGGCAACTACTGCACCAGCAGGTGACAGTGCTAAAAGAGCTGAAGATATTCTGAAACTCATTAGATCAAGACAAAGCAAATAAAAACCCTTTACCAAGTAGTCATTCTATTGACAGGGTGACTACTTGGTGCTAATATATACACATTATGACAAAACCATTTGATATATCAAAATTTAGAAAAAGTATTACAAAATCAATCCAAGGCTTAGGTTTAGGATTCAACGATCCCACAGATTGGATCAGTACAGGCAACTTTGCACTGAACTATCTTATTTCAGGAGACTTCAACAAGGGTATTCCACTAGGCAAAGTATCAGTCCTAGCAGGTGAATCTGGAGCAGGTAAATCTTATATTGCATCAGGTAATATTATTAAGAATGCTCAAGAACAAGGTATCTATGTGATACTGATTGACACAGAGAATGCACTGGACGAAAAATGGTTGCAGGCATTAAAAGTAGATACATCAGAAGATAAGTTGTTAAAACTTAACATGTCTATGATCGATGATGTAGCAAAGACTATGTCAGAGTTTATGAAAGGTTACAAGGAAGCACACGCAGACGACAAAGAAAATGCTCCAAAAGTATTATTTGTAATTGATTCATTGGGCATGATGCTTACACCTACAGATGTAAATCAATTTGAAGCAGGAGACATGAAAGGTGACATGGGTAGAAAACCTAAAGCACTAACTTCATTGGTCCGTAACACTGTGAACATGTTTGGATCATATAATGTAGGGTTGATAGCAACCAATCACACATACGCATCTCAAGATATGTTTGATCCGGATGACAAGATATCAGGCGGACAAGGCTTCATCTATGCAAGTTCTATTGTGATTGCAATGAAGAAATTGAAATTAAAAGAGGACGAAGATGGCAACAAAGTAACTGACGTGAGAGGTATTAGAGCCGCTTGTAAAGTTATGAAAACTCGTTATGCCAAACCTTTTGAATCAGTACAGGTTAAGATTCCGTACGAGACTGGAATGAATCCATATAGCGGACTTGTAGAACTGTTTGAGAAAAAAGGTCTGTTGAAACAAACAGGTAATAGATTAAAATATGTAGACTCTAAAGGCAAAGAAATCGTAGAGTTCCGAAAAAATTGGACTGGAGATAAATTAGACATAGTTATGGCAGAATTCCATGACGTTGCTAACAAAAAACCAGTAGACGAAAAGGAAATTGAGAAAGATGGAGTCGATGAATAAAGAGCAAATAGAAGAAATTTGGATTACAGTTTCAAACTATCTGCCAGAGAGAATGAAAGTGGATTGTGCTGTGGACTATGTTAAAACACTGGTTGACATGGACGTTGATCCAGAGGTAATTAAATCGTCAGGTGAATTTGATGAAAAATTACAACAGGCCATAGAAGCAGTTCTAGCCGAAGATGAAGACGAAGAAACAGCTAACAAATACTACGAGGAAGAATGAGTTGGTACTCCACAGTAAGTTTAAGCATCGCTAAAATACCAGAGTGTATACAACACTATACTGTTGAGTTAGATCAAGCTAAAAAAGAAATTGGTATATGGGGCAATCTCGAAAAGAACAGTGCCGCAATGCCAGGACAAGTGGAACACCGTTTCAATCAATTACAAGAAATAGAAGCTATATTAGAATATCTCCACATAGAAAAGAGACGATTACGGTCTCAAGTATTTAAAAAATTTTTAGAGAACTACCAAAGAGCATTATCATCTAGAGATGTAGAGAAATATGTGGACGGCGAAGCAGATGTTGTTGACATGGAAAAAATTGTAAATGAATTTGCTCTACTACGAAATAAATGGCTAGGTATTCTAAAAGGATTAGATCAAAAGCAATGGCAACTTACCAACATCGTTAAATTGAGAGTGGCGGGGATGGAAGATGCGTCCATTAGATAGAAGAATCATACTCACAGACGTAGACGGTGTACTCCTGGAATGGGAAGAACATTTTGCCAAGTGGATGGCTGGCAAAGGCTATAAACAAAAACCTGGCAAACAAAATCTTTACTCCATGGAAAAAAGATACGGGTTACACAAAAATGTTAAAGAATCACTTATAAAAGAATTTAACAACTCAGCATGGATGAGCAACCAAGATCCCATGACGGAATCTCAGACCTGGGTCAAACTGTTACACGCAGAAGGATGGACTTTTATCCCTATCACATCACAGACCACAGACAGACCCGCACAGGAGTTAAGGAAAACAAGGTTGCGAGAACTGTTTGGAGGTACTGTGTTTGAAAACTTTATTATTCTAGAAACCGGTGCTGACAAAGATTCTGCTCTAGCAGAGTTCCATGGCACGAATTTATGGTGGGTGGAAGACAAACCAGAGAATGCACTGCTGGGATTGGACTATGGATTACGGCCATTACTGGTGGATCACAGTTACAATCGTAGATTTAAACACAGAGAAATTACAAGAGTAAAGAACTGGAAACATATATACAAAGTAATCAACGGAAGAGTATAACATGAGCTTAAAAGTATATGTAGGATGGGATCCAAGAGAAGACATATCATATCAGGTATGTGAACATTCTATTAAACGCAGAGATCCTAATTCAGAAGTAGTTCCACTTAAACAAAAAGATATGCGAGCCGATGGTATGTATCGCAGAGACATTGATAAACAAGCCACAACAGAATTTACATTTACTCGTTTTTTTGTACCCTATCTAAATGATTATAAAGGATGGGCAGTGTTCTGTGACTGCGACTTTGTTTGGAAAGTTCCCACCACAGAACTAGAACAATACTGCGATGATTCTAAAGCAGTGGTATGTGTGCAACACGACTACACTCCCAAAGAAGGCGATATTAAAATGGACGGACAGGTGCAGACTGTGTATCCAAGAAAGAACTGGTCATCAATGGTACTGTGGAATTGTGCTCATCCTAAAAATAAAATACTCACACCAGAATTGTTAAACAAAGAAACTCCGCAATTCCTACACAGATTTAGTTGGTTGGAGGACGAGGACATTGGTTCCCTGCCACATGAATACAACTGGTTGGTAGGCTGGTACAAAGAGCCCAAAGATGGGGCACCTAAAATTCTACACTACACAGAAGGCGGTCCATGGTTTGATGGGTATAGAGATTGTGAGTATGCTGATGTGTGGAAAAAAGAAGTTATTAATCTTTTTTCGAGTTAAACTCGTTAATAATTTTTTACTAATTTAATTTAAGATATTATATTAACTTATCTTTCCACGTTTTTGGAGTATGCTCATTGATAATTTCTAGAGGTAAATGATATTGAAACTTTTTTGTGCCTCTGGTTCTAATGTATTCAGCAGTTTTTTTCACTGCTTGTCGCATATTAGTCGTGGTCTTGTAACCCAACAACTGTCTAGCTTTGTCTGACGAACAGGTTGCTAGTTTAACTTCTTTGGGTCTGTCTTTATGATGTATTGGATCTAGATTAATTCCTGTTTCGTTAGCACAGGCTTCTGCTAGTTCGTTTATGGTAACAGGTTCTTCGTCTGGACCAATGTTAACTGTTTCGCCTATTACATTGTCTTGGAAAGCCAGAGCATTCAAACAATACAGACAATCGTCAATATAACTGAAACATCTTTTTTGCTTGCCATCTCCGTAGATGATAGGCTGTTTGCCTTGTAGCATTCTATTCAACATGATAGACATCACGTTCCTAAATGGATCGTCGTATTTCTGTCTTGGCCCAACAATATTGTGTGGCACAGCAATAACATATTCTACTCCATGTGTCTCACACAAATTTCTTAGAACATCCTCCCCAGCTTTCTTTGCAATACCGTAAGGATCTTGCGGACGACATTCGTAGGTTTCTTGGTACGGCATTTCTTCATGATGTCCGTATCTTGCCATTGACGAGCAGTACACAATACGTTTAACTTTGTTTCGTATGGCCGCTGTAATGGTTGTAACAGATGCTTCAAAAATATTTCTTGTGACTAGCACTGGTGAAAAAACAGATAGTCCTTCGTATGCAGTGGCCGCACAATGATACACAATGTCACAGCCTTCCATTGCTTTGGTTAAATTTTCTAGATCACAGCAGTCTACTTGATGAAACTCTACATCCTGTGGTATATTATCTGTGTAGCCACCGATCATATTGTCATTACCCGCAACTGTGTGTCCACCAGCCAACATTAAATCAGCAAGATGTGAGCCTAAAAATCCGGCCACTCCTGTTATAAAAATTTTCATATACGAGTATTTACTATGTTCATATTATGCCTATATCTTTCATTATACCCACAGCAGTACCGTTGGCAAATTCTTGTGGTGTAAACTGTTGATAGGCCAGACTGTTCAACCAACGTGAAGGATCGGTATAAAAAGGATTTTCAATCTCTGACAGATCCGTTGATCCCATAACCTTAGCAAAACTTTTGTAATGACAGAAAACAGGCACTCCGTTCACTGCGGCTTCCACGGCACTGATGGAGCAACTGGTAACACATGCCCAGGCATTTTCCAAATCCTCTTCTATGGATATATTTGCTACGGACGGGCCAGATGTGCCATTGCCTCTGGGTTTTTTCCTTATTCGTATTGGCCTGTCTGTGTGTCTTTCAATATCTGTTATGGTGTTTACCAACCAATTAGTCTCATGTAGATAATTGTCCACCCCTGCCGAACTAGGACAGATTAAAATATACTCTCCTTTGTAATTAGGACGCTGTTTGATATCAATATTAAATCGTTTAAATCTATCTTCGGGGCAATCTTTTATGAACTGTGCGTGTATCCTGTTCTTACAAATACGCCAAAAATGATTGGTGTCTGTGAGGTCTGCATTGTTAAATCTTCCAAAATATGGAGTGTCTGTAAAATAATAATCCTGCTGTGCTAGTTCCAACTGGTGTATCAGTCGAGTGTTGTTGTTGACAAATCCCCAAAACATTGCAGGGGTGGTTGCTTCAGACGCACTGTTGTCTGCAACTGTTACTGCTTCTGGCCACGACTGTTTAATACCATCAAACACTCTCCAGCACTTGCTCTGTGGTTTATCTGTGGGTGCGTATATGGTTAACATAAAGTTTGAATATACTGTTATTTTATAGTATAATTATAAGAAATACAATAACAAAATAGAAAATGAACATAGCAGGCATACACACCACTAAACCACGAACACAGAGATATGTGGATGCATTTGTCAGAGGCACTCCTGGTCCTTATAAAATTTATGATTTTAAAACGATGCAGTCTTTACCAGAAGAGACTCTTGCATTCTATGGCATACTTGCAGGATCTGGAGAGGTATACAAATGGTGTGAGAAAGAAGGTAAAGATTTTTATTTTATGGATCATGGATATTTTGGCAATGCTCACGATGCTCCGCACTGGTTAAGGGTCACAAAGAACGGGCACACACAGACCACGTTAAAGAATGTTCCCACAGACAGATATGAAAAACATTTTAAAAGAGAACTTAAACCCTGGAACAAAACAGGAAAGGACATATTGTTTCTTCCTCCCACCATTGCTATCAGTAATTTTTTTAATGCCACAGACTGGATTGCAGAGACTCTACGAACATTGTCAGCAGTCACGGATAGATTTGTGGACATCAGAGAAAAGCCGTACAATCCCAATATCTCCACAGACCAATATGGTGCAACAGTGAAAGTGGACAGACCCACAGAGCAGAAAGGTCCGATCGATTGGTCTAGATATCATGCTGTGGTCACCTTTAACAGTAATACCATGATAGAAGCCCTGCACAACGGTGTGCCTGTGTTCTGTGGCACCCAGGCCAGTGCGGCCCTCCCAATTTCAGAAACTGATTTTACAAAAATAGAAACGCCTAAATACGGAGACAGGATGGCACTGTTTTCAAGTCTAGCATACAGTAATTTTACCATGGCAGAAATGGCCAACGGTACAGCATGGAAAGCGTTAAATGAAAGTTGAAATATTTAGAAGAACAGTTAAAGATCGTAAGAGAGGCAACAGTTATGATTTATTATATCAAATGGCTAAAGGAATCAAGGCGGCAGGAGACGAACCGGTTATAGTTAATGAGAATAGAACCGGCCCCACAGTTGAGGGAGAAATGGAGCCAACAGCACCTATAGCAGTGATGTTTGGCTACGGAGGAACCAATCAACGACATCATACCAAAGGTAGAAGATTGGAGTTAGTTGAGAGAGCCAAAGCCAAGGGCACACATGTTATAACATTCGACGGAGGATTATTGTCTAGTTTTGGCAATGTGTCCACATCACCCGATCACCATTTTAGAGTTGCATTGAATACTCCTATGAACAATGGAGATTTTTTATCTGATAATTCGCCTTCGGATAGATGGGAAATGATGAGAAAACTTTTTAAAGTTAGAAATGAAGAATGGAGAGTATCCAATCCTGAAGATCCTATACTGTTTGTTTTACAACCTAAAGACAACTGGTCCATGAACGAGTTTGATCCCATTGAATGGTTTAATAATGTGTATAAAGTACTGAGACCGTTAACTAAAAGAAAATTTATTGTGCGGCCACATCCTAACAATGTAGATAATATATCGCAGAGGTTGCAAGAATTCCCTGCAGATGTGGAAGTGGCTATAGGAAAGAAACATTTTGTAGGCGATGATAAGAAATACTATAGGTTTCATTTCCAAGAAGCGATTGCAAACTGCCACGCAGTGGTCAGTCATAATTCCACAGCCACTACAGACAGTTGCGTAAGAGGCATACCTACATTTTGTACATCAGATCTTGCACTGTGTTGGCCTGTGGCAAATAAAGATTTAACAAAGATTGAATCTCCAGAGTATCCAGACAGGACTCAATGGTTACATGACCTAGGATATAAAATGTGGAGTATTCGGGAAATTGAAGACGGCACTGTTTACAAAAGATTTAAATCAAAGCTAGGTCTTTAATGTGCGGCATATACGGAATAACACAAAACAACGAAAAGTTTATTCAGTCGTATATCAATGCATGTTCTCACAGAGGCCCAGACGGTCAAGGTATATGGTCAAATGATAAAATCACGCTAGGACATAATTTACTTTCTATCACAGATCATCCAGAGAATTCAAAACAACCGTGGATAACTCCTCGTGGTAATATATTAATTTATAACGGAGAGATATTTAATTACCCAGAGCTTGTAAAGAAGTATACAGACTTCTGTCCTCGCACAACCTGTGACACAGAGATACTGGCGTGGGGACTGGATTAAAAAGTATAAGATGTATTTTTAGATTAAATATAGACAATAAATGAAAATCAAAGTCATAACATCATATAAGCCTGGAACTTGGAGCAAGTACGCACAACGATGTGTACAAAGCGTATTAGACCATTGGCCAGAAATTGCTGTTAATGTATATCACGAAGGTCCGTGTGAAGAAACTAACAAGTTTCATCCGAGATTAAAATGGATAGATCTACATCAGGTACAACCTGCTCTAATAGACTTTAAAGACAAGCACAAGAACGATCCTGTTGCTAATGGTGAGTTAGAGGAGATAGCAGGTGGGGTACGAAGACTTCCTGAGTTTAATGGCAATGATAAAAACAAAGGAACCTATCTGTTTGATGCTGTGAGATTTGCAAACAAAGTGTTCTGTGTCGTTCATGCTGTGAGAACATCCGTAGAAAAAGAGTATGATTATGTGATTTGGTTAGATGCTGATACCTACTCTTTTCGTCCAATGCCTCGAAACTTTTTAGAATCCTTGTTACCCACAGATTCCATGTTGACCTATTTGGGCAGAGAGAATCCTACAAAAAATGATGGTGGCAAATACCCCGAATGTGGATTTGTTGGCTATAATCTACGTCATCCACAGATACAGAATTTTATCAATGACTGGGAAAATTTATACACAACCAACGGTTTATTTAAATTGTTAGAATGGCACGACTCTTACGTGTTCTGGCATCTATCAAAAATATACAAACAACAACACAATATAAAAGTAAATGATATTGGTTACCGGAAAGGTGTGAAAGGTCATCACGTTTTTATTAACAGTGAACTTGGACTGTACATGGATCACTTCAAAGGCAAAAGAAAAACCATGGGATCGTCAGCAAGAAACGATCTGAGACCTCCTAGAGATGATGCACCCGCAAATGTACTGGATGTAGACTATTGGAAGAAAGCCCCGAGTACCTGGAGATGAAGATAGCACTGTTTCCAGAGCTTGGCAGTCTTAACTCACAGCCGGTGTTTGCGGCCTTGATAAAACATCTACAATCCAAAGGTGAAAAAATAGTTCTTAACAAGTATGACAATACCTGTGATGTAGCTGTGATATGGTCTGTGCTATGGCAAGGCAGAATGGCTGGCAATAAAAAAGTTTGGGATGACTTTCGTTCCCAGGGCAAACCTGTGGTAGTGTTAGAAGTGGGAGGACTGCTGAGAAACACCACGTGGAAGATGGGCATCAATGGCATTAACCGAGACGCCGACTTTGCCAATCAATCCTATGATGATAAAAGATGGCCGTTGTTTAAATTAGAGTTGAAGCCGTGGCAGAAGACCGGAAATGTCATTGTGATATGTGGACAGCACCATACCAGCGAACAGTGGAAAGGATTGCCCCAACCTAAAAACTGGTGCGAACAAAGGATTAAAGAAATAAGGAAGTACTGCGACAAACCCATAGTGATACGTCCTCATCCTAGAAATGTATTTGATTTTGACGAAACAAAATACCCTCACGTGAGAGTTAACCTTCCCAAGAAAGACTACAGCACATACGACGATACTGATTTTAAAAAAGTGCTACGTTCCACGTGGGCAGTGGTGAATCATTCCAGCAACCCGGCTATAGAATCAATATTAAACGGTATACCTGTGTTTGTATCAGAATCTAGTCTGTGCTATGATGTGGGCAATCACACACTGGCAGACATTGCACAACCAGCTCAGCCAAACAGAGTAAATTGGGCACACCAATTAGCCTACACAGAGTGGACCACAGAAGAGATTGGTTTGGGGTTACCATGGAAGAGACTCAGAGAAAGACTGTTGGAGAAATATATCAAATGAAGACTGTAAATTTATCAAATACAAATGTCGTTGAACCCATAGAGTGGACACCGTACACAGGCGAAACTGTGATAGTAAAAACTATCATACGTGGAGGTAAGAAAATACAAGAAACAAAATATTTTGAGGACACGGTTAAAGCAGTGCCCAGGGGCAATGCATACTGCATAGGTAATGGCCCATCCAGAAAAGGATTCGATCTTACATCATTGACAGAGTCTGGACAAACCTATGGATGTAATGCTCTGTACAGAGACTTTGTTCCTGACTATCTGTTCAGTGTGGACGCACCAATGAGCAAAAAACTCAGCGAGGATAAAGTGTACGAAAAATGTGTTTGTTACGCTCCAACGTTGGAGGTCAACAGAAACAAAGGACTAACACTGATCCCTCGTAATCCTCATTACACCAGCGGTAATCAGGCGATATGGACTGCCACTGTGCATGGCCATAAAAACATCTACCTGATAGGATATGATTTTCGAGAGTATGGTCCAGGGCAACTGAACAACATGTACCAGGACACAGAAAATTACGGAGAAAGAAACGGCGGTGATATTTTTGAAGCATGGTATTCTACCCTAAGACGAATAATCAAACAAAGACCGTACTGTAATTTTACGCTCGTGCATGACAATCCTCCTGAATATTTTAATCATATGCAGACAGGAACAGACCTAAAGAATACTTTTAAGATGACCTACGCGGAGTTTAATAACAAAGTCCTAAACCAAGCCGGTTAAATTTATTTCGCCAGCGATAGAAGTTTGCGTTATGATTGGAATAGATGTCCCGGTCAATGGTCATTTGATGCAGATGAACCATTTCGTGTGCAAGAGTTTCGATAAAGTCTTTCCAGGTGTCGAAGCGTTTTCTTAATTCAATTTTAAATTCAATACCTTTATGAGGCAGTTGATCCACTGGCAATGCTCGCTTGTTAACAGCTTTAATTTTTCTTGCGTCCCATATGCAAAAACATTGTCCCAAACAATCTGTTAACTGACGGAGTTCCATGGGAGGCATGTGCAAACGATTTTCAAACAATCCTTTGTTTAATATGCGGAACCAACTCTGTGCCTGTGCTAGTGTGGGCCTGTAGTTCTTGATGCCAGCACGTTTTACCAATGCCTGCTTGACCTGATAGCGAACTTTCTTCACTGCTTTTACTGAGATTTTTCTTCGTTTCTTAAGTTTCATAAAGTATGCACATAACGGTGGTTGACAATATTACCATCTATGTTATACTGTAATTATCAAGAAACACCTATGTCTAAAACTACACATAAATCAATCACCACAATAGAACAAGCAATACAGATTTTAGCGTATAACGAGCACTTTTGGAAAGATTTTAAAGCATTGCCTGCAGATCATAAAACCATGAACAGTCTAGCAGATGCTCCATATGCCTGGACTGAAAAACAGGGTCGGTTAGGATTATCACTGCTAAAGCGATATCACACACTGTATAAACAGTTTAATATTGATCTGTCTGACCTGCTACAAAATCCTGTTTATCAACAGCCATTCCGAGTGATTGAGAATGTTAAAACAGTAGAGCAATATCAGCATGCTGACGGCAGAGAGTTGATAGACATTAAATTTCCGTACAACGAAAAACTAATATCGTTGTTGAGAATTCTTAAAAATAAAAAAGCAGACAAGTTTGTACCAGCAACATACAACGGCGAATCTAAAAAATGGACCATGCAGTACACCGAGCTGACCTGTTACTATGCAACACTGATAGCTGTAAGATATAATTTTAAAATTGTGACCCCTCACATACTCAACGACTTTGAAGAAATTAAAAAAGAAAAATTAGCATATCGCCCCCCAGTAATCACACAAAAAAATAATAACATCATTATGGAGAATGCCAACGAGAGTTTAACAGAATGGTGGAACACCAATTATAAAAATAAAAATACACTGCATCAATTTGATGTGCTAAAAAATTTATCTATACCATCTTCAATACCACGTACAGTAACAGAAAAGAATACGTTAGCAGAACGAATTGCCACATCCATGCACACTAGTTTGTGGATTAATCGGCAACAGCATTCTCGAGTAGAATTCTTGCAAGCTCTGGAAGAGCTGGATGCATTTCCTGCTATGGTACCCATGAGTGGTATGTTGGAAAAATTTGAAGACATAGAAGAGTTTGAAAGATGGTATCAAGCATTTGAAGAAATGGGATACTCTCCTGAACAAATTGCTTGGGGAGTAACACTCGAAGACCCGCCAAGCATCAATAACAGTCACACAACCCATGAAGACATGTGGTATGCCGGGAACGGCGATTTTACATACGGCAAGGAATCGTCCATGGAGGAAAGAGAACTAATGCAAGAACGTTGGCGGGGGTTGGTTTTACAATCAAAATCATTCAAACACATAGACAAAAATACCAAACTAGTAATAATGAGAAACAAAATACCAAAAGGACTACTACAGTCAGACACACAACTGCGTTGTGGTTTTGCTCTGCAAGACACGCAATATTGGCCTATGCACACAGACTCACTGGCCAGGGTGGTTGATAGTCTTCCAAAAAGACTGTATTATGTTAGTAAGAAACCTGGTTTCTTAGAAACTAACATTGTACAAATATGAGCTCATGTCGACTGGTAATTAAAGACGAGGTAAATGTCAAGTTTGAAGACTTGTCGTTGGATCATCGTAAACGATTACACAATAAATTTAAATTTGAAATACCTTATGCTCGTCATTTGCCTGCAGTAAAGTTGGGTAGATGGGACGGCAAGATCAGTTTCTTTGGACTGGGAGGAACCACGTATCTTGCTCTAGTGTCTCAGGTATTGCCCATACTGGAAGATGCAGGAGTATATGTGGAACTTGTAGACGAACGCACTCCACACAACTTTGAATTCAAACGGATAGACAAAGATCATATGTCAGATGTTAACTGGCCAGAGTCTCATCCAATGGCAGGACAACCTATTGAATTGCGAGACTATCAAGTAGAAACTATTAATAAATTTTTAGAACATCCTCAATGCATACAGGAGATTGCTACAGGAGCAGGTAAAACTATTATCACAGCCACGTTGTGCAAACTTGTTGAGGACTATGGAAGGACATTAACTATTGTTCCAAACAAAAGTCTTGTAACACAAACAGAGGAAGACTTTATTACTTGTAATCTCGATGTGGGAGTTTACTATGGTGATCGAAAAGAGCTAGGCAGACAGAACACCATTGCAACCTGGCAATCATTGAATGTGCTAGAGAAGAAAAGCAAGGACGAAGATTCAGAAGCATTTGCAGAAGCAATTAAAGATATCAATACAGTTATAATAGACGAAGTGCATATGGCCAAGGCAGATGTTTTGAAAAGAATGTTGACTGGACCATTTGCTCACTGTGGTATACGTTGGGGATTAACCGGTACGGTGCCCAAGGCAGATTTTGAATTCTTTGGGTTAAAATGTGCTATAGGTGAAGTGGTCAATCGTATTGCCGCTAAGGAATTACAAGACAAAGGAGTACTGGCACAATGCACAGTTAATATTCTACAAACTCAAGATCATCCTGCATTTAAAAATTATCAAGAAGAATTAAAATGGCTCACCACAGATGAAACAAGAATAGAATGGATTGCCGGCACTGCGGAAAATATTTCCACGTCTGGTAACACGTTAATTCTAGTAGACAGAATATCAGCTGGAGAAATGCTAGAAAAGAAATTAAAAGATTCAATTTTTATTTCAGGATCAACCAAAAACATAGATAGAAAGGAGCACTACGATGAAGTGTCTACTGCAACAAATAAAATTATTATTGCCACATATGGAGTTGCCAGTGTGGGTATTAATATTCCTCGTATTTTTAATCTTGTCCTAATAGAGCCCGGCAAGAGCTTTGTAAGAGTCATCCAGAGCATAGGAAGAGGTATTCGTAAAGCCGAAGACAAAGATTCTGTGCAAATATGGGATATAACCAGTTCGTGTAAATTTGCAAAAAGACATCTTACCGAGCGGAAAAAGTTTTACAAAGAGGCCAATTATCCGTATAATATAGATAAGATAAATTATGAAAATCCTTACAATAGAAAATAAAACATACAAGTTAGAAACAATACCTGAATATGTCGACGACAGTCTAAGATTTTCTGTGTTTGATAATTCTAATCCTACTGATCCAGACCACTTCTTTATACCGTTAATATTCCTCGAGAGCTTCAATGCTCCGGCGGCAGTGTTACAGATTGGCAATCGTAAAATTAAAATGCCACTGGATTGGAAAATGATCATCGGCGATGCCGAGCAGGGAGAGATGTACGTGTTACCTATTACCAGTTTAAACGATCGTGGCTTTGAAGCATTTATTTTTAATCCGTTAACAGGATCTAGACCTGAGTTTGAAGAAGTAGACATTGTAGATATCTACAACGAAGTAAAATGGTATTTTCCTAAACTCAAATCAGGACAGATACTGGCAGTGCCACTAGAGGATGGAGATAATCCGCAATGTGCTTATTTTGTTAAAGATATATCTCGTCAATCAGAAACCATAGATTGGAGTTCTGTATGGTAAGAAAAAATTGTGTAAAAATCAAAAAACCTGTGTTAGATTGTGACGGAGTAATGGTTATAATGGATCGTAATTATCTCGAGGAAGTAAACGAACACATTGAAGAAGTAAGCAAACACATTAAAATAAAAAAAATTCATAACAATGACACACACGTTTTACTCGAGTTTAATTCTCAAAAACATGTTACAATGTATAATTTAAAATATGGCCACTAAAAAAGACAACAGAAAATTCTTTGAATTAAGAAGCGGAATGAAGGCTGTGGATTTTCGTAATAAGGATTACTATGATCGTATTGACGACAAAGAACGAAGTCTATATTCTCCATACATGATTATGAGGTATGCTAGTTCTGTGTCTGGAGACAAGTTTTATCAAGAACACTATGTCGAGATGATCAACGAATGTGTGAACAAACATCTATTCACACTGTCCAGCAAACATAAAAAACTCTGTTGGTTGTTAACTGCTATGTGTGGATCACTGCAACAACAATTTCATCCATGGGTTAAACCAATGAAAAAAACAGCCAACAAGAGTATGCAAAAGTTATTGGATATTTTTCCATACATGAAAGAAGACGACGTCGAAACGTTGGATAAAATAATCACCGATGGAGAATTAGAAGAACTGTTAGAGGCACATGGACAACAGTCTTAAGACCTGTACGTACTGCGGCAAGAGTTTTCAAAAAGAACGTACCTTACAAGTCCATGTGTGCGAACCTAAAAGAAGACATCTACAAAAGAACGAGAAATGGGTACAAAATGGATTCATGGTATTCCAGCGATTTTATCAAGTACATCAAAATAACAGCAAACCAAAGACATACGATCAGTTCTGTGATTCGTCTTACTATAATGCATTTGTTAAGTTTGGTCGATTCATCATGCATATCCACCCACTGTATCCAGAAAAATACATAGAGTATGTGATACGATCACAAATCAAGTTGGATCATTGGGCCAGAGATGATTTATATGAGACTTATCTTATTGACACCTTAAAATCAGAACCGTTAGAATCTGCCATGCAACGATCTATTAAAACCATGATGGAATGGGCAGACGAGCAGAATGTGCAATGGTCAGATTATTTTCGATTGGTTAATACTACAAGAGCAGTGGCACACATACAGCAAGGCAGTATATCTCCATGGTTAATATTAGGATGTTCGGCAGGAAAAAAAATGTTAAACTCTTTTTCAGATGAACAATTACAAATGGTACAGAGATTTATTGATCCCACGTTCTGGAACAACAAGTTTAGAAACTATCCTGCAGATGTGTTGTTTGTACAAGAAACAGCCAAGGAGGCACACATTGAATAAAAAAGAAATAGACGACAGTTTAGAAATACAACCCGGCGACAGTGTGATTGTTATAAGAGCAGACGGTACTATAGGAAAAGTGATTATGCCTGAAGTTAAAAATGAATTAGACAAGACCCCAGGATATGACAAGGTAATTGAAGTATTAGAGTTATTCAATCCTGATGCTTCTGTTGAGCTGATACAAAAAACTAAAAAGAAATTAAACTAATGCTGAAGTTGAAAACCCCGCTTACTCTTAAAATTTATACAAAGAAACCCAACAAATGGATTTTGCTCGATACAGAAACTGGAGAAAAATACCAAGGAAGAAACAGTAAAATAAAATTCAAACAGTGGAAGAAAATTAACTAATGCCAGATGTAGATATAGATTTTTTTAACAGAGAACAAGCATTAAAATTATTTAAGCACACTCCCGCGGCAATTATAAAGGAAGACGAATCTGAAAAACACAAAACTGGTGTGTACTTCCATTCTGCTCCGCAGGATCCAATCACAGGACATTGCAGTTTGGATTACAAGAAAGCAGAGGAGCGAGGCTATTTTAAAATTGATTGCCTTAATGTTAACATCTACAAAGATGTAACGTCAGAACAAGAGCTGGTTGAGCTGATGCTGACAGAACCTAATTGGGATTCGCTGAAAGACAAGAGCACAGTGGATCAACTTTTCCACATAAATGGTCATTATGATATTGTTTCAAAACTAGAACCTAGAACTATAGAACAACTTGCGGCAGTGCTGGCAATTATACGACCTGCCAAACGAGGACTGATGTATAAAGATTGGTCAGAAATATTACAAGACGTATGGGTACGTCCCACAGACGGCTCTTATTTTTTTAAAAAATCACACGCAGTGGCTTATGCTCAAGCAATTGTGGTACAAATGAATCTCATAGCAAAACAGAAAAACTGATAAATAGTTTTTTAGTGTACAACTCAAAAAACAACAACGCTAAAACTCCTCATCACATCACAGTAAATCTATCTTCGTCGCCTACTACCATGATGGATATTGAGATGATAAAAATATTTGAACAAAGTATTTCTGAAAATAACCCTTATCTTATACAGCTAGACAACACAGATTGGACAGACTGGATCAAACGGAGAAGGGAATATTGGGAACAGGAAAAAGGTGTGAGTATAACATATCACACATTAAGCAACAGTGTGTATGTTGTGCCTATGCAATAGGCCGGCGCATCAATTGGATAGTTCTTCTTTTAATACGTTTCTTGGCAATATCATCTAATCTTACTATAGGTCCATGCACTATCTGAATATCTTTTGTAGAAAGAGTTACCAGAGAAGTCTTAAAATATCGAAAGTCTTGCCTTAAGAAAATATTGATGGGTATTTTTCTGTTGGATTCCCACCACCAAGTTTCTCCTAATTTGAGGAATTGAGCCTTGTCTTGCGGTAGCATCAATCTGCCATAATCATAGAAACTGGTCACTTGATTGTCCTGGTTTTGTATTATACCCACAAATTCTAGATCACCCTTACGTATTAGGGACAGAAATGGGAATTTTTTACCTAGTGTTTCAAAAACTTCGTTCATATGTTTCCAATAAATACTGTTAAATATGTGCTATGCAAACAGTGTCAAGGTATTTACTTTCCAACATGGTAATAGCCTACATAAATGGTTATCACGGAAGGAACTCTAAGGTGTACGATCGACAGTTAAAAATATACAAAGGAGTGTCTAATCCTATCACATTTACGTTTAAAAATGAGGATCAAAAATCGCAATTTGTAGACTCTAAAACTTTTGAATTCAACCTAATAGACACAGAAACAAACAGATCTGTAATAACACGCAGTTTAACTGTTCTAGACGACGGTTCGAGTACATCGACCAAAGGACAGGCAAGTGTGACGCTTACAGAGGGGGATTTGTTGCAACTAGACGCCAAATTTTACAATTATAGTATCAGAGAAGTGTCCTCAGATGGCACACGCACAGTGACTTTTACCGACACTGCTTATAACTCTGCAGGCACAGCAGAAGTATTAACCGGAGGATATCCTCAGTTTACCAACAGCGAAAACATTACTAATTTTACCAGATCTGGTTCTACTAGTACATCGTCTGCTGTGGAGGCAAAGCCCGGAATCAATAACAATTCAGCACTGCACACTGTTGCAGTTTATCCAAAAAACTTTGCAGGTACTTTGGTCATAGAAGGCACAATGGTTTCTACTGCTCCCGGAGATTCAGATTATTTTACAATTGGTACAAATAATATTACCTCATCAGACACAATCACATACTACAACTTCACAGGTGTGCTACAAAATGTTCGATTCAAATGGACGAACACTAGTGGTAATACCGGTGTGATTGACAAAATCCTATATAGACAGTAAACTAGTACAATGAACTTAATCCAGTCAACTATTCTGACTGCTTTGCCTGCAGGTAGAAAGAAAACCCCTTCTGGGTGGACTTCTTTTAATGCTCCCTGTTGCATACACAATGGCACCTCGGCCGACAAAAGGAAACGTGGTGGTATAATGACATCAGCAGATGGCACTGTGAGTTTCCACTGTTTCAACTGTAGTTTTAAAGCATCGTACATGGTTGGACGCAGATTATCTCTTAAACTAAAACAGTTTATGGGATGGTTGGGTATTGCAGATGATGTGATAAAGAAACTGGCTCTAGAAGCCATGCGCCATGAAGAGACCGGGACCGCATTTGAAAAGAAAAAATTTGTAGACTTCAAGAAAAAAACACTGCCAAAGAATTCACAACATCTGTCTTATTGGCTGGAAAAATATGTGGGCAACGATCTCACACAGCCTCAATATGAAAAGATAGATCAACTATTGAACTATCTCAAAAAAAGAGGCATTGGAGCAGAATGGTATGATTTTTACTACTCGCCTGTGCAAGAAGGAAATTTCAATAGACGATTATTAATACCATTTTACTGGCGAGGAGAAACAGTGGGGTACACAGGAAGACTGTTTGATACTCGCAATAAAGAAATGAAATATTGGACAGAGACACAGCCTGGCTATGTGTTCAACATGGATGCTCAGGATTGGTCAAGGAAGTTCGTGATAGTAACAGAAGGACCATTTGATGCAATTACCATATCTGGGGTGAGTATACTGGGATCAGAGATAAATGATACACAGCGAGAGCTGATAAACGGATTGAACAGACAAGTGATTGTTGTGCCGGATCAAGACGAAGCCGGACGGAAATTAATAGATCAAGCCATGGAATTTGGTTGGAGTGTGGCATTTCCAGAATGGGGTGTTGGGGTAACTGATGTGGCCGAGGCAGTACTAAAATACGGAAGACTGTTTACTATACAATCAATACTGAAAACAACAGAGACTAGTAAATTGAAGATAGGATTGACAAGGAAAATACATGGTTAGTTTTCACATAGAACCAACTAGTAAATGTGCTTTAGAATGTACGTTGTGTGACCGAACTTGGTTTTACGAAACATTTAAAAAAAGAAACTTACACGAAATCAATGTGGATAACATTGTAAAGTTTATAGGAGTCAACGCAGATATAAATTTATGCGGCAACAACGGTGATCCAATATATCATTCTAAATTCTTAGCTAACAATTGTAGCCTGCACATACACACAAACGGGTCGGCAAAAACAAAAGCATGGTGGGAGAAGCTCAATAACATGTTAACAAATGATGATTCCATAGTATTTGCAATAGATGGATTAGCAGACACCAATCATTTATACAGAAAGAATGCTAAGTGGAATTCAATTATGACTGCTGTAACAGTATTAAAAACTAGAAATTTTAAAATGGTATGGCAATTTATTCCTTTCAAACACAACCAACATCAGATAGCAGAAGCTATAAAAATGAGTAAAAAATTATCGTTTGACGAATTTAAATTAACGAGAAGTGATAGATGGTTAGGCAATAAAGAATTAATGCCGGATAAACAATATATTGACCATTACTACGAGCATCAAAAAAAAGTATTGGTAGATGCAACATATAAATCGAATATGTCTCCGTCTTGTCTAAAAAAAGGTATACCAGCATCTAGCTTATACATTGATGCCGAAGGAGACTTTTATCCGTGTTGTTGGATGGGTACATATCGATATAGATACAAATCGGTATTCTCACCAAAACAAAAATCATTTAACATAAGAGACAACACATTAACTCAAATACTTGAAAACAACAGCATAAAAGAGTTTTTTGCCTCAACAAAACAATTTACTTCTGCTCATGAATGTTGTAAAATACAATGTGGAATAAGAAATGACTGATTATACATTTGACGTACAGAAACTATATTTAGAAATGATGATGGCAGATGCTGAATCATTTGCTCGAGCTCAGAATATATTTGATCCTGCTAGTTTTGACAGGAAATTACAGCCTATTGCAAAATTTATCAAGGACTATGTAGAAGAGTACAAAGTAATGCCTGAAGTAGATCAGGTTAATGCCCCTCATGATATTAAATTAAAAACTGCTCGAGAGATTGACCCTGCACACTTTAACTGGTTGTTGGACGAATTTGAAATGTTTTCTCGGCACAAAGCCATGGAGCGAGCAATATTAGAATCAGCTGACCTACTAGAGCGTGGTGACTATGCGCCTGTGGAAGACAAGATCAAAGAAGCTGTGGGCATAAGTCTCACACGAGATCTAGGCACAGATTATTTTGAAGATCCTAAAGGCAGACTGGAACATCTTAAAAACTCCAATGGTCAAATCAGCACAGGCTGGGCATCTGTGGACAAGAAACTGTTTGGCGGATTCAACCGAGGCGAACTTAATATTTTTGCAGGAGGATCAGGAGCAGGTAAATCGTTGTTCTTACAGAACCTTGCAGTAAACTGGTCGTTGGCAGGACTAAATGTGTGTTACGTATCTTTTGAATTAAGTGAAGCACTGGTAGCGATGAGATTAGACGCAATGATGTCCGGCGTGCCCACAAGAAAAATATTTCCAGAAATTGACAATGTAGAAATGAAAATTAAAATGCTTCATAAAAAATCAGGTAATCTACAGATAAAATATCTACCCAGTGGTAGCAATGTTAATGACATTAAAGCATATATTAAAGAGTTGGAGCTCAAGAACAAAAAGAAAATTGATTGTATTCTAATAGATTATTTGGATCTTATGATGCCCAAGTCTAAAAAGATTTCACCGGCAGATCTGTTCATCAAAGACAAGTATGTGTCTGAAGAGTTGAGAAACTACGGAGCAGAATCCAAGATGTTAATGGTCACAGCATCACAGTTGAACAGAGCATCTGTGGAAGAGATTGAGTTCGATCACTCGCATATATCAGGAGGATTGTCCAAAGTACAAACAGCAGACAACGTGATTGGTATCTTTACAAGTCGAGCAATGAAAGAACGAGGCAGATATCAAATACAGTTCATGAAGACTAGAAGCAGTTCTGGTGTTGGACAAAAGGTGGATTTGGAATTTGATTTAGACACTTTAAGAATTAGGAATTTAGACGAAGAAGCAGATTCTGGACAGCACTATAAAAAAACTGCTACAGCCATGTATGATTCCTTAAAAACAAAGAGTAAGGTTTCCACAGACACACCCAAGGATGCTCGCAAAGAAGAAATTGATCCTCGTAAAGGTGACGACTTTGGCAAAGTAAAAGCCACAGTTGAAGGCGGCAAACTACGACAGTTGTTGAACGAATTACACTCAGACGAAGAACAATGATGCAGGTTGAACTGGTAGATAAAATGGGGTCAGACCTTTCTGTAGTAAATGCGGCTAGGGTTTCTTATGCAAAATTCAAAGACGAGTTTGAACCACGAGATGAAAAACTTATTAAGTTTCTAGCAGAACACAATCATTGGTCACCATTTGCTCATGCAAGTCTACAGTTTCGAATCAAAGCACCTGTGTTCGTTGCTCGACAGCTGGTCAAACATCAAGTGGGTCTTGTGTGGAATGAAGTTTCTAGAAGATATGTTTCCAATGATCCAGAACTGTACGAGACAAAAGAATGGAGAGGTCGACCAGAAGATTCCAAACAAGGATCCGCAGGCATTGTGGAGTTGGATCTCACAGATCAACACATGTTGGACACAGTAACGCAACAGTGCTTGATTATCTACAACACAATGATTTCAAAAGGCATTGCACCGGAACAAGCAAGGAGTGTGTTGCCACAAAGCATGATGACTGAATGGATATGGTCTGGAACACTATACGCATTTGCTCGAGTGTGCAATCTAAGATGTGCCAAAGACACACAACAAGAAACTCAACAGGTAGCTGATCAGATCAGAGACTTGTGTGCTGAACAGTTTCCCATCAGTTGGAAATACCTGCATGGCCTACATAGTTAACGACAAGTGCGTGATGTGCAAACACACATCGTGTGTTGAGGTGTGTCCTGTTGACTGTTTCTATGAAGGTGAGAACATGCTGGTTATCAATCCTGACGAGTGCATCGACTGTGGCGTGTGTGAACCCGAGTGTCCTGTTGATGCTATAGAACCTATGGACGCAGGTGATTGGGTGGACTTCAACAAGAAATATGCTGAACAATGGCCTGTGATCACAAAGAAAAAAGATCCGTTGCCTGACCATGAACAGCACACAGACGAAGCAGACAAGATAGAGAAGTACTTCAAAGGTCGTTAACAGCGGAGCGCCAATATTTTTTAGAAAGCGTCAGCGTAAATTTTCTAAACAGCGATAGCGTACACAGCGTAAGATTTTTGACTCTCACTGGTTAAAGTTAAATACACATATAATGATATACATTGCTCACCGAGGGAACACCAGCGGTATAGACACTGCACAGGAAAACACAGTTTCATACATTACTCAAGCAATTGCAGACGGATTTGATGTGGAAATTGATATTTGCAAATGGGACGGAGAATATTTCTATCTAGGACACGATGTGCCAGGAGAAGCAGTAACACCCGGGTGGTTACAGTCTAATCCCTTGTGGGTACACGCAAAGGACCACACAGCACTACATGAACTCATTAAAAAGAACATACACTGTTTTTGGCATGACAAAGACAGGTACACCATCACAAGTCGTGGGTACATCTGGGCATATCCGGGAGAACCGGGTGGCGAACGATGCATATGTGTGCATCCGGAACAGAGAGATGACTGGAAACAGTTTGCAGGCATCTGCGGAGATAATGTCAAACAATACAAGGAGCAACCACAATGAAAATAATAGTACCAATGGCAGGAGCTGGATCTAGATTTGAAAAGGCCGGCTACACATTTCCCAAACCTTTGATAGAAGTCAAAGGACAACCCATGATTGCTAAAGTGGTGGAGAATTTAAACCTACAAGGACAGTACATCTTCCTGGTACAGAAGTCACACTACGAGAAATACGATCTACAACGACTGTTGACGTTGATTGCACCTGGCTGTGCTATTGTGCAAATAGACGGCTTAACCGAGGGAGCGGCCTGCACTATATTACAGGCTCGGGAATTGATCGACAACAACGAACCTTTGATAATCTCAAATTCAGATCAATGGATAGAATGGAACAGCACTGAAACAATTGGTTCATTCAATCACGAAGACTCAGATGGAGGCATATTGACTTTCAACAGTGTGCATCCAAAACACAGTTTTGCAAAGATAGACGAGCATGGATATGTCACAGAGGTTGCTGAGAAGAATCCCATATCAAACAATGCCACAGTGGGCATCTATCATTGGAAACGAGGATCAGACTTTGTGAAATACGCTGATCAAATGATTGCAAAGGACATCAGAACCAACAATGAATTTTATGTGTGTCCTGTGTACAATGAAGCTGTGCAGGATGGTAAAAAAATAAAAGTCAGTCAGGTGGATGCAATGTGGGGTATGGGCACACCGGAGGAACTCAACAACTTCTTGGCCAACCACCGGCAAGACAAATAATGTTATTCTACAACACAGATATAGATCGTGAAAAATATTTCATAGCCACCTATGACATGGCCAGCAGTGCCAATCTCAAGGAGGCCGCGTGGGCACTTGCGATCGGTCAGAGCGTGGGCAATCCGAGTGTGCGTAATAGATGGGAGACAGACGAGCTGTTTGAAAACCACAGTTGTGTGATAGTTGGAGAGAAAACAAAACTGGAAAAACAAACACAAGGACTTGTAAAGATTGCATTTCCTGTGGTCAACACAGATTGGGCAACAGACGGAATGGCTCACATGCTGTGCCAGCTGATGGGAGGACACATAGATATTGATATTATCACAAAATGCAGATTGGTAGGATTGGACCTACCTAGAACAGTGACCAAACATTTCCTTGGACCCAAGTTTGGTCTATCTGGAATAAGAGAATTTACAGGACAGCACGGCAAGCCTTTGCTCGGCGGTATAGTCAAACCCAAGATAGGGATAACTCCAACTATTTTATTGGAGATGGTCAAACAGATGGTGGACGGAGGAGTGGACTTTATCAAAGAAGACGAGATAATGGTCAACCCTGTGATCTGTCCATTAGACCAACGTGTGGAACTGATCGCAAATTATCTGGCCAAACAGAGTCGTAAAATCGTGTTCTGTCACACTATCAACTGTGACCCACACGTGCTGACCGATCGTGTGAAGCGTGTTCACGAGCTGGGCGGCAACGGAGTACACATCAACGTGTTCAGTGGATATGGCGCTTACAACAGTATCAGGAAATTAGATCTACCATTGTTCCTGCATTACCAGAGCAGTGGTGCAAAAGTTACAACAGATGTGAATCACCGGTTCAGTATCAGTTGGCCAGTGATGTGTCAGCTAGCCACACTGATGGGTGTGGACACCATTCAAACCGGAATGGTAGGCGGCTACAGCAACGACAATCCTGAAGAGATACTAAAGTGTTTAGAAATACTGAGAGCCGGAAATACTGCACCAGCACTGAGTTGCGGATTTAATCCAGGGCTAGTACAGAAGGTTAATAGTATAGCAGGCGTAGATTATCTAGCGAACGCTGGCGGAGCCATACACGGACACCCAGGAGGCACAGTTGCAGGTGCTCGAGCAATGCGACAAGCAGTGGACAAGAATCACGGCATTGAATACGAGCAGGCTATTGCCAAATGGGGTTTCACAAAATGATTCGTGCAGACGAAGTTGCTGTCTGCGTATCTGGTTTAGCCAGAGAAGGCTACAAAGAAGCAATAGAAAGAGCCAAAAAAGTTTTTCCATACGATTTTTTTTATATGCAGTGGACAGGGTATCCGCCGCTTGATGTGACTGACTGTTATTTTTTTAATGAACCACAGTATGACTATCACAATCTACTAGATACAGAATACAAACCAGATTGTAAGATATGGAGAAGATACACAAAAACCGCAGATGGAAAAATATTTCGAAAACCCGGATTACTAGAAAAAACTAAAAATAATTCAAAACAAATTTTAGCTCATTATTGGTTAACAAATGCACTGCCTAAAAAATACAAAACCATAATAAAGTTGAGATACGATAGTTTATTATCGACCAAAATTGATTTCACTCCATTAATAGAGAAAGCAGTTACGGGAACAGTGATCGGTATAGCCGGAAGTGCGCCGGGCAAAGATGTTGATTCTCCGTTACACACGCACACTTACAAAGATTGTGAAAAATGCACAGGGCCGTACCTGTGGGATCATATTATAATTCATCCTAGATACAAATTAAAAAATGTTGAAAAACTGTTTAAGGAAAAAAATTTAGTAGGAGCAGAATGGGGGTGGTATCAAATATTACACCACCAATGGGCAGATAACAATTATTTAAATGTCACAGGCGGTAATCTTCTAATCGGACATCAAACATGAAAACAAAAGATTATCAAGGATGGAACATATTAGAAACTGAAAAAAACTTCTATAATAATTTTAATGAGTACAGTAAACTAGGTGAAATAATAGAAACACATGTCAAACAAAAAGACTGTGTTTTACAAGTTGGCGCTAATTATGGATTTGAGACTAAATTTCTCGCAGAAAAATTCAACACAGTACATACTTTTGATTTTGATAATGATGTATCTACCTGTTTCACAGCAAATATAAAAAAACACAATATTGAAAATATTGTACAACATCTTTACGGATTAGGAAATACTGAACAACTAGTGGCTATTTCTAAAAACGAGAACTCTGTAGCAACACATATTGACCTATTAGGAAATGATAAAAAATATCAAATCAAAAGACTCGACGATTTGAATGTTGAAAAGGTTGATATGATAATTATTGATACTGAAGGATATGAATACTTTGTGTTATCAGGGGGAGAACATACTATAAAAAAACACATGCCTGTGATGATTGTCGAGTTCCATAAGCGAGAGTTGACAGAAAAATTTTTTAATTACGAAAGTAAAAAAACAGACAAATACTTAAAAAAACTAGGATACAAATATATTTGTAACACAACTAAAAATGACAGACTATACGTTCCGGCAGACTAAATGAGAAATTGCATCGTTCAATATTTTATAGATCCGAGATTATATTCAGATCCCGAGTACAACAATCTCAGCAACGAGCAGGATAATTTTGCCAAACTCAGCGAGCAGAGTTTTAGAGCATATGCTGAAAGGTACAATTGTGACTACCAATTAATAACCCAACCAAAATTAAAATATAGACATCCAACATTTGAAAGATTTGATCTGTGGCTGGATGCCACGTGGTGGGAACGTTATGATCAGATACTGTATGTAGACTCAGATGTTTTTGCCATGCCCGGTGCACCGGATGTGTTTGCACAGTATAATAATATAGAAACTCTTAAAGTGTGCGAATCAAATAAATTCCAAAATGCTTCTTGCCAAGAACACTACGACCAACTACAGCAAGGATTGGTTACCAACACCGACATTGAAATTATTAAGCAACGAGGATTCCAGCCTGGAGTGTTTATACTAAACAAGCACGTGGTTGAGAAAACTAAAAAGTGGATTGAACAATATCAAACGTTTGACACACACGACGGAGATATATTGTTGTGGGCAGTGTGTAACAGTGCTGTGGGGATTGAACGACTGAGCTGGAAGTTTAATTATAAAAGAGCTTACTTTAGCGACGCACCAAAAATATATTTTTTTCATGCCGCGGGCAGAAAAAAAACTGTGGATCATACAAAACAACGAATATTAAGTTTCCTTAAACGCAACGGTATCGAGCTATCTAACAAATAGATAATCGTGTGGCTGTCCTAATTTGTAATAGACGTCAACACATTTATAACCAATGTTTTCTAATAAGTCTTTGGCCGTAAAATCTCCACGGTTTATTTCACATAATATAACTGGATTATTTTTTTCTATAGTTTGCATGCCGCCTAGTATAACCTTGGGCTCGTATCCTTCCACATCCATCTTAATAAAGTCAATGCCTTCAAAGAGACCAAAAGAGTCTAGTGTATTAATTGGAACTTTCATTGTAGAGTTTCCGTGCGGCACATCACTTTTTATTCTTCCTACACCGGGTTTAGTATATCTCGTATCTTTGATTTCTCCCAGTCCTGTGTGATAAAATGTTATTTTGTCTGGATTAGAAACAAATGAATTTATTTGTTTTTCTTTATTTCTAAAATCAAAACAATGAATGTGCTCAAAGTCTTTTTCTAGTTTTCCAGCAAATTGAAACACGTCGCAACCAATGTCTATAGCATGCTTAAATTTTTTAATATGATTTTTGCAAAGCTCGTATGTGTTGTCAGTTTCTTGCTGTCTAAAATCCGGCATTTTTGATTGTGTTGTTTAAGGTATTTAAGTCAACCACAAGGTTCCTGTTTCTTTCTCTAGGTCTCAGATTCCTCTTACCGGTGCCGGCCGCAAACGTCTTCCATGTTAAAGACGACGCACTACCAATGTTATTGTACCAGTGCTCGTCAGTTAGCAGAAACTCGTGATTGAAATCTATCACCGTGGTGTTTGGTTGCATGGCATAACAGTGGCAAAGATTTGCTCCTGTAGGACTTACTACCAATTGAGCTTGATTAAACATATCTATTTTTTGTTGCAGAGAATACTGTGCGAAGTTATCGTACAAGTCAAATCCTTTTGCAGATAAAAAACTTTTCACTTCATCTTCGTTGTCTACTGCACGAGCTTGTGCGTCGTTACGACTGATGTATATTTTTTTATTAGGTGTATAATTGGTGGACGGATTAAAATTTTCTTTTAAAAAATGTGTAACCCAGCTGGCATTTCTTCCTGCTCCGCTGTCGGGTTTAGAAAATAGATGGAGCTCTGGGGATTTGATCACTGCAGGTGTTTCAACCTCCACAACACGTTCTGCTATGTCTGGGAAAAAACTTATAGACTCGCGTTGCCAGGCTGACAGTTTGTTGGTTACAATTTTATAAGAGTTGGTTCTTAAAAATTTAAACAATGGTAAGTCTTCACAGAACCAGTGCCAATAAGCATTTATACTGAATAATAAATTCACCGGTTCGTTAAATTCAACTGTGTTCTTGTTGTTAATATCAACTGATATTGTTGCTCCTATATTGTTTGCAGGAAGTATTTTCCAGAAGTCGCTGGCTGACCTGGACGCTTTGTTTCCTTTGCACCATCCTGTAAAATAATAGTTTTGATTTTTTATAATACCAAAATAATGATGCGAGCGACTGCCACTGATCCCAACAGCATTGTTAATCACATACTCGTCCACATTACTTTCTTGATAATCGAATGTGTGAGAGAATACGTTTTTGTTGGTTATCTCAATATCGTAGTGTCTGTGCTGTCCTGCGTAACGAGTTATTTTTTGTAACTGTTGATTATCACAAAGAGTTAGTTCCATACTATTAATTATTTTGGTATAACTGCTAGTGGAATTAAATATGCGTTAACACATGATCAAAATCAATAAAAGACTGTTTGACTGGTACGGCATAGACACTGCTAAAAATCTAGGCATTTCTAACCGCTGTCCCCGACCATACGACACTGTGCTGATAGACAAGGCGGGCAGTTGCTACCTGTGCGAGTGTACCGCTTGGTTGCCACAGAGTGCGGGCAATCTACACACACAGTCACTGGGAGATATCGTAAATTCAGCCATGGCTAAAAAATTACAGAATTCCATCGCTGATGGATCTTATCGATACTGTAACAATCGACAGTGTTCTTATTTGCTAAGTGGTGATAATAGTGAGATCACACCCAGTGGCAAACGCCGCGGCGCCACCCGCGGGTGGCCTGTTGGTGTACCTGATAAACAGATAAAAAACATAAGACTCGCCATCGACGACAGTTGCAATCTCAGTTGCCCCAGCTGTCGCACACACCAGATATTTGAACGAGACAAATTCCAATTGAGGAAAAAATATGCCCTGGCGGATAAAATTATTGAATATGTGAGATCACAATCACACACAATTAATTTACATGTGGGCAGTGACGGGGATCCGTTTGCCAGTTTGATTTACAGATATTTTGTTAAAGCCATCAAAGATCTCCCTAACGTTAGATTCACCATACAGACCAACGGATTGCTGGTTAAAAAGATGCATCTGCGACTTCAGACGATGTTTAAAAAATTAGATGTGTTGAACATCAGCATCGACGGTGCTACCAAGACAACCTACGAAAAATTAAGACGAGGCGGATCTTTTGACAAAATTATAGAAAATTTAGAAAGTGCAAAAACATTAAAACAACAACACGGTTTTAAATTTAATTTGCATTTTGTTGTGCAACAAGACAACTGGCGAGAGATTCCGTTGATGCTGGAACTGGCACACCGGTATGATGCCGACAGAATGTTTTTTAACAAAATACAAAATTGGAACACGGGGATTGATTTTGCAGAGCAGGATTTTTACAAAGATGAAAAATTTATTGAACTGTTGGAGCGAGTCCAGGGAGATCCCATAGCTAGAACATGGACATTACTTTAATTTTGATTTGAATCTATTGTAGAACTTTTCAGCAAACACTCTATGATGTTCTACTCCGTAGTGGACACCGTCCTTGGCCAGGCTTGGAGAGGTCGTGTGTTCTCGTTTTGCACCCGGTAGATGATGTCTATCCCATTCGGGCCAGCACAGTTCGAGACTGGTGTCATCGTAGACCAATGCATTGGGTATGTCATACACATCCTGTGCGAAGCAGTGAAACAATCTAGCTCCCTGTCGCTCTGCAAACTTCTCAGCAAAGAAAACATTTTTTAAAAAATTATTCTGATCTGTTAGATCTGTTTCTGTTTTTAACAGGAGATCGTAACTCATGAGGCTTTGGGCATAGCTGTCTAACCGTTCTCGGCGACTCCACAGCGGCCAACATATGATGACGATTTTTGGAAACAGGACTGTCTCCGTGGCATACAGTATTCTCACAATCTTGTCCGCGGATGCCCCGGGCTGTCCGAGATTCCAGAAACGTAGTCTGTTTTGGTCCACCCGACCGTGCAACTGATCCACCCAGACATCGCCGTCGTCTAGACCTTCCCCAAATGTGTGTGAGCAACCCAGTATCACCACATTCTTCTTGCCATTGGGCAAGGGTCGCCATTCTGGACAGCGATAGCCTGATGAGTTCACAGTGTAATCCATAATCGTTTTGCGATCCACAGCAACACTTTTGGGTATTTCATTGTCCGAGTAATGTCCGTGTTTCATAACGATATTTAATGGTAGGAGTGGTGGAGGATAGCGGGATCGAACCGCTGACCTCCTGAATGCAAATCAGGCGCTCTCCCAGCTGAGCTAATCCCCCACGTTGTGGTGCCCCTTGCCCGATTCGAACAGGCCACCTACTGATTACAAATCAGTTGCTCTACCAAATGAGCTAAAGGGGCAATAGACCGTGTTCAATAATTTCATGAACACCGTTGTACAAGAAGTATACAGCAAGAATGCTGAAAATCCAACGACTAATTCGGAATACAGTTCGAACTGGTAGTTTTTTGATCTGGTGATTTGAAAACAGCATGACCATGCCCAAAATTACCAAACCTACCAAAATGCCCAAACCTGCCGAATACATGTCCGAGGCATCGATGATTATGCCGGTCATGAACACCACCACTTCAACTCCTTCTCTGAACATTATACCAAACACAGCGAGTCCCAACAGCCATGCATTGTGCAGTGGCAGATGTTTCACGTGCTGTGCGGCACCATGACAGAACCATGCTACCCATGCGAGTATAAGTCCTGTAAACACACCTATAACACCTTCAAATCGCTCTATGTTTGCGTGACTGCCTAGAACCTGAGCAGTTATACTCGCTAGAGCCAGAGTGGCTATCAGAGACGCTATAATAGCACTCCATATCACTTTTTGCTGTTTTAGGTTGCCACCGGTGGATGCCAGTGCCAATATCGCAATCAGATAGGTTTCTAATCCTTCCCTTGCAATAACGAATGTGCTTGCTAGTAGTGTGCTCAATTTCTTCTCCTGTTGCTAGATGCGAATAGTTCGCAACTGTTAGTTATTGTACAATATTCGGTGATCAATGTCAATGTGGTTGTGTGCATATTATTCTGGTTGACTTTTTTACAGCATGTTGTAATATACACATATCAGGTATGCAGGCACTGCATATAAATACTGTACCATCCATATGGTTTACAAGTGGCTGATCCACATCAGTTAAAAGTGGCTAACTTAGAGCAAAAAGGAGGCGACTTATGAGAGAACGCATGAAAGACAACGTGGTACGATACAGCACGGCAAAACTCAAGGAACAGGCAGAGAAGACCATGTTCAGGGCCAGACGTGAAGTCGAAATCAACGGCAACGGCACCACAGGATATGTCATCAAGGAAGGTCCGCAAAAAGGCCTGGTGTTGAAACACATCAAAGTGGAACCAAAGAACATCTAATCCATATCGATCAAACACGGGGGCAGTGTGTGCATGTTGACCACTGACTCCGGTGTTAAATACGTTGAATGAATTATAACAAACACCTACAGACCTGACAGCACTGCTGTTCTTGGTGTGCCTGACTTCGTGTGTGCCTGTGGAGAAGAAACCCATCGTGACCACCAATCCCATCGCCGATGTCAAGAACATCGGTCGAGCGTTGGGCTGTATGTTCGGTGGCTGTGATCCTGCCTCCCAAGACCGTGAGTTCCAAAAAGACTTCGAGAAGATCGATCGAAATAAAAAATCTTCTAAATAACGGTTACCGCTTGTCTATTAAATCGCAGTCCACTGTGTTGGCTGGTAGACCTGTTTTTCGGTCATAGACCCACACATAAGAATATGTGACCTGTTCACCTTTTGCTATGCATTTTTTTCCGAGTGCAACTCGTGGTTCTGGTACTGCTGTGCAGGCCATCAGTGTCAGTAGGCCTGAGATTATTATCAGTTGTTTCATTTAAATACTCCATGCGTTGGTTGATTTATTCTATGCTAGTATTACTTATGCTGGGTGTGTCTGTGCCGGCTGGAGAGTCCGTGACTCAACTGGAGTTCGACGAGTTCGTGGCCCGAGAAGAACTGATGCAGAGCCAGATCAACATGTGGGAATTGATCCATCAACTGGAATACACACAGGGCAATCAGAGACTGCGAGTGTATGCAGAGATAGCAGAGATGCAACAGAGAATACAGTCACTCATCGTGCAGATCCTGGAATTGGATCTACTGTATCACAATCCGGACGCTCAGTAATTATTGGCTGTCAGTTTTTCTTTTGGTCACCACGTGATCGATCAGACCATAGTCCAGTGCTTCCTGTGCAGACATGAACTTGTCTCGCTCCATGTCAGCGGACAACTGGTCGAACGTCTTGCCCTGGGTGTTGTGTGCCTCGTATATCCGGGTCAGCTCTCGCTTCATCTTGAGAATCTCCTCCACCTGTATCTGCATGTCAGTGGCCTGTCCTCGAGCACCCCCTGATGGTTGGTGTATCATGTGTCGAGCATGTGGCAACATGAATCGCTTGCCCGCGGTGCCCGCCTGTGCCAGCAGTGATCCCATCGAACAGGCCTGCCCCATGACCACAGTCTTGATGTCACAGGAGATGTACTGCATGGTGTCGTAGATGGCCATGCCGGCCGTGACCAGACCCCCGGGTGAGTTCACGTATATGGTGATGTCTCGGTTGGGTGCCTGTGACTCGCAGTGCAACAGTTGTGATGTGATGACGGCGGCTGTGTGCTCTTCAATGGCACCATCCAACATGATGATGCGATCTTTCAGCAGTCGTGAAAATATATCGTAGGAACGTTCTCCCTTGCTCGTCTGTTCTATCACTATGGGTACACTTGGCATATGCTCATATTATAGCACATGTGCTCACAGTGTCAACCGTTACAGTGAGATCAACGTGATGAACAACACTGCAATGACCGCAAGCGGAGCCGTGATGTTTCGGTGGGTGTGGGTGAAATGAATCAAACGTGCCATGACAGTAGTTACCGCTGTGACTGACCCCGACGGGCCTGCTGTGTGGTCACTGCTGTCATGCACGTGTTGCAGACCTATGCCTGTGATAGGTTCACGGCTGAAGGACCTTTAGGACCATCTTCCATGTCGAATGCTATGGTCGCACCTTCTGTCAGTGTGTCCATGCCTGCGGCGTTTACTGCTGTGATGTGTACGAACACATCCTTGTCTTCTGTGGCAATGAATCCAAAACCTTTTTGTCCATTGAACCATTTTACTGTTCCTGATTTACTCATAGTGTGTGTACTCTTTCTTCTGTTGTTTGTTTTTGTGAGGGGGTATATTAAAGGGTGGGAGGCTTGTTAGTTCTCGTACTCGATAGTGTACTCTTACTCAACTGTACTTAGTATAACACATCACAGCTATAATGCAACCAGAGTCTGTTCGCTGATCACAGCGTGAACAGCACAGCCACAGCCAGTGTGATCACAGCAGTTATGCACAGGGGTTTGATGGAGTGTGCATCCAGCTCCGACATGGGTGTGCCGTCACAGCGTGATCTGACCCAGCGTGAACACTGTATCACACAGGCAATGGGTCCTATTATGAACACACACAGCACACAGGCCAGCACAGCCACAGTCAGTTGAACGCAACGAATCATCATGCTCGTATGTATGGAAAGGGTCGTGTGTGCCGTAAAAAACTGCTGTGCAAAATTTTTGAATCTGAGGTACACAGTGGCTGGTCTGTTTAAATAGCAGTGATGGTCTGGTTCAACACATGGCAGGAAGACGACTACCTCCGGGACAAGCAGGACAACGTGCAACGAATAGAGCAGTGCTTCCTGGGCTCGCCCATACGCACCATGCTGGACATCGGTTGTGGATTGGCCTATGAGGCTCGACACCTGCACAGCACACAAGGCACACAGTGCGATCTCATGGACAGAGAGGCCGAACACAACCACCCACAGGGTCGCACACGTCACAACAGCTACGGCAAGGTGGGGGACATGCAGGGCTATCACTCACTGGCCGAGTTGCAGGCCCAATTGGATCAATACCAGAATTTTGATCACAGACTGTACGATGCCGATGACCTGCCAGACAACACGGGCCGTGTGTACGATCTGGTGTATTCCAGCAAGAGCATGGGTCTGCACTATCCGGCTGACACCCACCGATTGTTCGTGCAGAGACACTCACACCAGGACACCCGCATACTGTTGGAACTGAGAGGCACCACTGAGGCACAGATACAGGACATGCACCCGAGTGTGCTGATACAACGAGTGATCAAACGCTATCGTAAGAGTTGGCTGTGTGAGATACAATACCGCGAAACGGGCACACAGCTCGTGTAAAATCTGCTGTGCAAATTTTCTTGATCTGAGGTACTGGGTGGGGTGGTCAGTGTGTACAGCAGTGCAGAAACAGGTATGTGCAAAAACGGCCAGTTACAGTACGGGTATTTTATTACCCGGGTGGCGATTTGCTCACCTCCCCCCTTCCGAAATCCTGAATATCAAAACCGTTACCACCGACAAAAAAATACCCGTGTTACACCGAAGCAGTGCCCGTTTGACCCAGATCTGCACATGCGACCACCCTGTCAACAGCACAGTCAGCTCTGGACTGTGCGACCTGTGTCGGTGGTAGGCCCGGATCACCAACAGCACACCGAACGCCACTCGGAATAGATCCGTCCACAGCCGGCTCACAGCCAGGTCACCCCGACGATGGACCCGAGCATCACAACAGCGATCAGGTCCATCATCATCATCGTCGGGAGTCCCATATCTGTGCGGTCAACTGTAGTGCGAGGGCTAGACCTATGGAGTGCAACACGATGTCTATGCTCCAGGCCCATGCCCAAGCCCATGCGAAGGCAGTGGCAGTGATTGAGATCCAACGCAGTGTGTGGGGAGTGGGTCTCCGCATGTCAGGGACGGGTGGTGGTTGTGCCTAGGTCGATGTGGATGAGTAGCTGATGCCACAGGGCATGTGTCTCCAACCACAGCAGGACAGTGGAGGTGCCCAGTACAACCACTGTGAGGCAGAGTATAAAGGTCAGTGTGCGTGGTGCCATTGTGTGTGTACTTATCCGGCCAGGTGGTGCGGAACTACATGCTGTGGTAGACACCGATCGGTGCCCAGACTACATCCAGTGGTAAACCGCCCGGGAACGATCCGCGGATCCTGGACTACATCCAGTGGTAAAGGCCCCGGATTAAATACTCACATGTACACCTTCATCATCCTGCTCTGCACCCTGGGCAACCCCTGTGTCACACTCACGGACCGAGAGGGCACACGCTACCCCACCTACTCCGCCTGTGTGCAAGCGGCCACACTCCGACGGGATCAGCTGATGCGGGCAATCGCTGACCAGGGCTACACCCCCGGGCACTCAGACGTACAATGCTGGCCAGCACCACCTTCGGCATAACACATAACACTCGGAGTTGATCTCAGGAAAAGCGGCTTTTTATACGGCCGATACTCACACACAGATCACACACTTGTCGAGAGCACACACTCACACAAGCACACACAGAGCTGATGAACTGTTGGACACCGTACGGATGGGTCACACACGGTAGACACAGTGGCATAGAGCCTCATGCATGACCCACAAAGACGTCGTTAGACGTGACCGGTACGGTTTACAGGATCAAAGGTGTGATTTCATTTGGTAAGATCCAGAGGATGAGCCACTATACTAAAATACGGCAACCGCTTCTACACACCATACGATCAGATCCCAGCTACATACTCACAATGCACACCACAGCCCTCCAACGCCTACTGCGCCGCTATCGATCACGCCCCGACAGATTCAACCGTGCGTTAATCGGGGTCTGCATTCTCTGCCTGCTGTATGCCACCCTTTGATCACATACTCAGTCAGACCCTACTGTTCATCACTGGTTACCCATGCTGGCCCTGTGTGCGTCGACGATTGATCATAGTGCTGTCACTGTATCTACTGTATCACATCGTATCAGCCTAATACCATCCTCCTGTATAATCACATATTGTCATCACCATGGCGTACGGTATTCCAACATTCCTATTGTACACACACTCCAGACACAAGCGGGCGATCCAGCCCAGCGAGATCAGAGTGCGGGTACGGTATCTGTGGTTGAGGTCAACAGTTTTTATTGCTGAGGATACTGTTCTAGAAAGGTGTCAAAAAATCGCACGCAAGTTCCTGCTAGGAACTTTAGGGAATATTGCCCTTGGTAATAAGCCTTTAGAATTCGGAGCGGACGCCGGAGCTCTGCTCTAAGGGGTCGATGCCGTCTTTCTGGTAATTGTTTCACACGAACAGACCCTTTCGAGCCTGTACCTGTCTTCCCCCTCTGTTACTGGGAGTATCATTACCACTCTCTTCTATTAGGATTGTTGTTGAGCTTTACGACTGTCTCTTACTTGAGCACCTAATCTACCACTATCACTTAACTTCTGACGCTGAGCAGGTGTGAGGTTTTTGATGTATTTGCGAAAAGAATTATCTCTACGCCCTTGCCATTCTTTACGACGAGCATTGACTCTTTTCATATGTTCTGACAGTCTTTTTCTATATGCTTTACCCGCGGGTGTTTGATACCATTCTTTTGTTTTAAGTGCTGTGGCAGGTGCCGCCTGTTTAGACTTTGCTCGGATACCAGCAATTCTTTGGGCTCTTTGTACCGGGTCTTGCCAATAAGCTCTCATACGATCTGACGCTCTTTGTCTTCGTTCTGGATCCATATTGCGATGTCCTTGTTTTAAAGAATCAATATGCTGTTGATATGTTTCAGGATTTTGGCGACGCTCTTGCCACTCTTGTTGTCTGCTTTTTATAAACTCTCTTCTTATAATATCATATTGTCTGCTGGTGATATAACCTCTATGTTTGGGCTGATTGCTCATTTGCCACAGAGCTATCTTCATTGCTCTACCTCTGTATTTTGCCAACAGTCTATGAGCGACAAAGTGTTCTCTCGGTGTCAATACAATGAGATTATCCTTTCTATCTGTACCGCCTAGACTTCTTGGTAATATGTGATGAGTTTCTAATTGTTCATTTGGTTGTTTGATTCGTAAAGGTCTTGACTCTAGGAATCTCGAATATAATTTGTTATAATTCATTGCTGGCACTCCTTTTTAGTGTTAGAGCCATTGGATACAGCAATATCGCGAATGGCGTGTTAAGTGCTATTATTTATCTGAATCCCATTCACACGAACAGACTCTTTCGAGTCTGCTGTGTCTTCCCCCATACTCTGGGAGGTGTAGGTTAGGAAGTCTTTAGTCCCACCATCCTGTGCGGAATGGCGATGAAAATACTGTTAAAAAATAATGTAGCCACACAATCCACAGCAGGTGGGTGATGTGCGGTATGGAGAACGTCAGTGCAAAACACAATAAACAGTGAGTGATGAACTGCTCATCCACTCTTGTAACCAAGCCATCGTGATAGTCTTCAAACTGTGTTCGCAAGTAAGCAGTGATTGAATTAAAATTCATCATACGCCTGCTCTCATACAGGTGCTCTGTGCCAGAGCTTGATAACGATCAGGAGCCATACGCCACAAATCAGCAATCTTCAGCACCATCCTCAGTGACACTTCTCTCAATCTCGTACGGTTCGTGAATATGAAGTCCACCAACTCTGCTTCTTTTTCCCTGCTCATATCATACTTCTTCAACAGTCCTTCTCGACAGATCTGTTTAATTCTTAACATTCTATCTCTCATTGAATCGATTGTTAAATCGAGGTAATGGCACCTAGACGATAGAGCTTCTAGATGATCTCTCAGCTTCTTGGATTTAACATTGTCAAACTTCACATTGGTGATGAATATGATGCCAGCATTGAAATCGAATGAGTTGGGCACACCTTCTGCGTGTAGGAATCTGCTCTCTGTTCCCCACTGTAAGGTCCTTTTGCGGCCTGTGTCCAGTGCGGCCTTGAGCAGGTTCAGTGCTAGGTCATCGTACAGGATCACATCACAGTCATCAAAACAGACCACGTGACCCTTGTCGGCGTGTTGATACAATTTCTTGTACAGTCCTATGGCACTCATCGCACCTTTGACCACTTCAAACTTTCGCTCCTTGCCTGCTATGTCATCGAAGGTGCTGTATTTCATCAGTGATGTTTCCACACCGTATGACTTACCAATGCCGGGAGGTCCTGACACGATCATGCCCTTGATCTGATCCTGTGCTATGGCCTCTGTCATCTCATTCAGGATGGCGAAACGAGCACCTATCCTCTCGATGGCCTGTTCGTCGGATTCTGCTGGTGCTGTGCCTGCCACCGGGGTGGTGGGCTCTGACTCTCGAAATTTCATGTACTCTGCTTCAGGCACGATGGTGACAGAGGCAATGTTGGGCACATTGATCCTCACCTTGTCCAGACCCTCGTAGCCCTGTTGCTCCGTGGTGTTCACTGTGATGAATCCACCTTCTCTGTTGGAGTGTCGAGCATAGTCTTTCACCAGCGGAAATATTCTGCCGGATTGATCAGCACCTCGATATATGCCTTCTTCTATTCTGATGTATTTCTTCAAGATAACCTCCCAGTTATTGTTTTTTTGTTTATCAATTGTATAAGGAGCAGATCGGCTTACATAACAAGGTTCGCTTCTTCGTACTCCCTATGTCTTTATTATAACAGAATTCCATAATACGTCAACCTAGTGTAATTTGCTCGCCCGGTAAGGCTGGATCTGATCTGCTGTTTCCGCCACAGTATTCACCATGGCTTTGAACTCGTCTTCGTCAAGCACCGTCTTGTACAGTCTCAAGGCCTGTGCCAGCATGGTGCTGGCCACTATCTGTGAGTCATGCTCCACACACAAAGCCAGAGCTCGCTCGTACAGAGCATCGTAACACTCCTCCAGTCTGCGATCCATCTCTGCCTGGGAAATTTTTATGATGTCTTCTTTAGTTTTTGGCATCACTCTTGGTTCCTGTGATGGACTGGACGAAACTGCCCAAACTGTTCACGATGTCGCTGGGTATCTTTGCCACCCGGCCGGGTATTGCCTGGAACTGCTCACGGTTCCTTGTCCACTGTTC
>Ga0222711_1000014_pt1 | contig 63213 bp, 69 predicted proteins | sample AntAcemetage1699_FD_179814 | JGI IMG/M metagenome (GOLD analysis project Ga0222711, IMG submission 179814) | Saline water microbial communities from Ace Lake, Antarctica - #1699 | ecosystem: Environmental > Aquatic > Non-marine Saline and Alkaline > Saline | place: Antarctica: Ace Lake...
ATTCAGACGCTTGATGCAAGCAGGGGAGAGGCAATTGACGCAGTTGACTATGGAGCAGCAGCGGCAGGATAGAACTCTCTTACATGGAAACAAAAAAAAGGCAACCTTTACGGGTTGCCTTTTTTTTGTTTGAACAAATTAACTTAGGTCAACAGCTCTTTTCCATCATCAGTGATAATTTTTTCATCACTTCTTTCGACGATGTCGTTGTTTCGTTTTACCTTTTTGGTTATCTTCTTTAGAGAACCAGACTCAATTTCTTCTGGATTTATAAGGTCTTTCTTGTCGCTCATGATTGTTTATGTTAATAGTTCTCTCCCGTCAAGGGTTTGAATTTTGTAATTTTTCTTCTCTTGTAACTCTGTTACGGAATGGGCCATTCCAAATGATTTCTCCTTCTGTTCCATCACTCTGTCTTCTTGACTCATTAATCCGTCATGAAGTGTTTTTGCCTTCTCAGCTTTTTCTGGTTGCTGTTGTCCAGCAAAACCATATGCACCTAAAATGTTCATGTTGTGTTTTCATGTAAATAGGCTGATTTTCACAAACATTACCTTATACCCGTTAGTCTCTACTTCTGTGCTTGCTGGGGCGGAGTTAGCTTTTTAATTCAAGTTTATACCTCTTCATAACATCTATTAGAATACCTGAGCGAACGATTTCATCTTCTGTGAATTGTATAAAACCAATTTTTGGAAGGCCTTGAAACCTATTAAAAGCATCGTCTAATCCTGAGCGCTGACCATTTCTTAGATAAAGGTCTGTTTGGTCTGTGTCTCCGATAATTATAAGCTTTGAACTTTCTCCTTTACGAGAAATCCAAAGCTTTAACCCAGCTACTGTTGTATTCTGCGCTTCATCAATTATTGCTACTGAATTTTCAAACGTTTCACCACGAAGATATGCAAGAGGAACATATTTAACAACGTCATTCTGAATGAAGTCCTTTGTCTTTGTTGAGCCTACAAGTTTTTTAAAATTTCCCAAAAATGAGTCCATATAGGGGTCTATTTTTGAGTCTATGTCTCCAGGTAAGAACCCTATTGATTCGCCAGCTTCTACAATTGGTTTTGTGAGTATAATCTGGCTATATTCGTTGTCAATTTTCAGTAATTCTAAAGCAGTTTTTAAACTAAGTAAGGTGTTGTGAGTAACATTATAATCTCTTGTCACATATAAATGTCTTGGGTGGTCTATGTGAATACAAACACACTCTTCTTCTCCTTGTTTTTCGACACCAGTAATATATTTTATTTTCATTCTTTTTTTATCAGAAAATAGTCCTGCTTTTCTTGATAACTTAAAAGGGTTAAGCGTTTCAAATAAAACAGTGACAACATAGCATATCTTTCCTTGCTTTTTTTCTCCAAATTTATCTGTAAAAAAGGGTTTTTTAGTTCTAATTGAAGAAATACCACCAAGGCTTCTAATTAGCTCCATGACTTGACTAGCTAAAATTTGCGACGTGGTGTAATATTCAATAGAAGAGCCATTTTTAGGGATATGCCCATCTGTATCCATTAAACCCCTTAGTAACTCCACCCTATCTTCAACAGAAGAGTAGAGATATTTATCAGGAATTATTTTCTCATGAGATTTTTGACCCATTAAACCTAAATCCCTCATCTCAAAGAGGAGTAAATTATTCGCCTTATTTGACCTTGTCTTAGTTGTTATGTAATAATCATAATTATCTCCAGGTTTTTTACTTATCTTAACAGGGTGAGGGAGGCTTTGCTTAAACTCACAAATAATTTCTTCGTCCGCAGAGCTAAACGAGACAAAATGTTGGCTGTAGCACCCGTCGCCTATTAAACAGCCCATTAGATAAGGGTTAATTATTAGTTCTTTATTTGCAAACTGTATAGGATTGCAGATGGGGATTGAGTGGTTTTTCCTGCCTCGGTTAGTCAGTAAGCTCTCTTTTATTTCAAAAGTAGTTTTTACTGCTCCTGACAGCGGCTCTCTTATTGCAACCCCATTCCTTTTTTTTCTATTATTTCTATCAGCTTCTGTTTGTGTTTCCCATAAATGCTCACCACAGCATAGTGTATGCGTTCCATCAGAAAAAGACACCTTATAGACATCTTTTTCTCCTTGTGGATGAATAGAGTTGACATTTACAGGTGTTCCATCAACCGAAATTACTTTATCTCCAGGACGAATGCTTCCGATTTCCACAAAACCGCCAGGCGTTAATATAGGCTCAGTTAGTGGTTGCGCCTTACCTGTCCCAGCAGCTCCAGCAACAAATGTGATTTCATTTTCCATGATAGTTTTGCACAGAAGCTTTTGCTTAGCGTTTTTGTGCTTAATATCTTTGTTGATTTGAAAATGAGATATTGCATTAAGCCTATCCATCTGAGCTTCCTTATCTCTCTCTAAGCCCATTTTTTCCAAGTCGCTTTGTATCTCACGAGATGTTTTTTGGCGTTGTACTTTTCTGTTTTTATTCATTTAACATTATTATCAGGCATGTGTATCAAGAGTAATCAACCCTCTTCTCAATATCAATGGATTATTCCAAGCTATTTAGAAGAAACGTTTTATAGATGTCTGAAAAAATTAGCAACGAAGAACTTAAACACAAGATTGTTACCACCATAAGAGAGGAAGGTCTTGACGGAATCTTTGGGGAGGAGGTTGTGCTTGCTATTCAAGAAAAAGTTAAGCACATGTACAAACAGCAGCTTGAGAAGTCTGTATTTGAAGACGTACCGCAAGAAGAGCTTCAAGAGGAAGTTCAGGAAGAGGAAGATGGGCTTCAAGAAACGGATACTAGACCGCCTGTGCAAGGTGGTCCAAATCAGTTTCCTTATGAAGATGATTTTATTGACTCAAATGCTGTACCAGGGCAAGACGTTGAGCAGGAAGATATAGGGATGACAGCTGGAGAGGCTGTGTCAAATGTTCCTTACACTCCTGTTCGTGCAAATACTGCACAAGTTCCCAAGCCATTACAAAACCAGGAGCCAGGTGAGATAATTGTGTTTGACTATAATGATGTTGCAGCAGTAAGTGGCGAAGGGTTAGCTAACAAACCATTTAGAACAATGGATGACCCAGAGTCTTTGAAGACTATTCACGACTTTTGGATGCAGGAGGGTAAGACTGATGTTAAAGTGTACGCCGCTAAGTTTGAACAAATAGGGATTGTTAAGTACGATTACCGAAGTGGCACTGCACTGTTTACAGACGACAAAGAAGCTCCAGAAGTGATAAAGCCTTCGTATCAAGAAAATCCTTATGCTACACCTAGCACTCCTCATATAGATGAGCCTTCAACAGAAATCGACCTCAGAAAATCTATTGAGTCATCTGTCGATTTGGAGGCTGTTTTGCTAAAGGTAATGAAAGACATTTTAAAAGATGGACTAGGTGTTGCGCAAGAGCCGACTGTGCCTACCGAAGTACCAACTGCTCCAGCTGCTCAGCCAGTATATGAGAGACAGACGAAAGAGAACGTTATTAATACGTTTAAAAAAGTTGAAACACCAGAGGCCATTCAAAATAGACTTCTGGGCGAAAATGATAATCGTGTGGAGTATTTAGGTCAGTCGTCAGAGTATGCGACGTATTTATTTAAAGATAAAAGATACGTCGTTTTTAATGAGAATGAAAAGACAGCATATCGTCAACCTTGATATTAAGAGGATAATTGACTATTAATTATAAAATAAAAACATGGAAACAGTTTGGAAAATAACTAACACAGGAAGATTAGACAAGATTAAGTTCACCGTTGCTATCGCATCGAATAAATCTCCAGGAGTATTCTTAAAGAAAGACGAATTTATTCTTTCACAAAAAAGAATGACTACAATGCTTGATGCCCAAGCCAAGAGAGGCTACGTGGCAATTGAAGAATTTGAAAATGTAGACAACATCGTTATCGGAGAGGTAATGAAGATGTCGGATTCTGAGTACGCTCAGAAGCGAGTTCAAGATTACTCTAAGTGAACTACCCACCCACGCCAGAGGCGATGGGATGGGCTTCAAGGGTCAACGCTCCAACTAGTGTTGGCAACTTACCTTGATTTTTTCTGTCAGTTCCTGACAAAATATTTCTTAATGTACAAAAATACAAAAGTTTAAAGAAATAACAAAATTTATTTAAAATAATTAAGATAAGGTCGCTTACATCCCACCCACACTACGTGATGAGTGGGCTTTACGCTCCGTAATGTAAAAATGCAATTCAAGGTCAAAAAGAAGGAAGGCTAAAATGTGCTCCAGTATCAAAAGCTGAAAGAGAGATAGTAAATAGACTCAGAGAAAAAAGCATAAAATCTGAATCTCAGTTTTCGTTAGAATCATTCAAGTTCGACATATACATCCCTGATAAAAATCTTCTTATAGAATATAATGGAGACTATTGGCATTGTAATCCTTTAAAATATTTACCTAGTTTTATTCATCCTCATAAAAACAAAACAGCTAAAGAACTTTGGAAAGCTGATGATAATAAGAAAAAGCTTGCAATTAAGTCTGGATTCAATCACCTTACTATTTGGGAATCTGAATATAATGCAGATAAAAATAAAATAATAGAATCACTGATATCATATGGAGAATAAAAGAATTAAATTGCTAGTTTGCCCGTCAGATGTGCAAGGCGTCGGGCATTTTCGCTCAATCTGGATGGCTCAGCAACTTAGGAAATCCCACAAAGAGGAGCTCCAAATTAAGATTGATGTCACTCCTGATTTTACCAATATAAACTACCTGTCATCATTTGATATAATTCATTTCCACAGACAGCTTGGGCCATTTGAAGCATCTGAGAAACTATTCGCGGAGCTTCAATCCAAAGGGACTGTGCTGGTGATGGATATTGACGACTTCTGGAGTCCGCCTCCAACTCACCCTCTTTATGATTTGGTGAAAGCTGAAAAAATTGACAAGCATATAGAGAACAATTTGAAACTTGTTGATTGGGTCACTACGACCACAGAGATTTTTGCAGAAAAAATCAAAGAGGTCAATAAAAATGTGGTTGTGATTCCGAACGCTGTAAACCCCGAAGCTAAGATGTGGAGGAGTGAAGCGGTTCCAAACCCTACTGACCGTACAAGAGTTGCTTGGATTGGTGGGTCATCTCACTTACATGACTTGTTTCTTCTGCGTGACTCAATGGAGATGCTTAATAAGGACCAAGAGCTGAAGGATAAGACACAGATTGTAATGTGTGGATTTGATACCAGAGGTAATCTGACCAGCATCGACGACAATGGGAACAGGCACGAAAGACCTATCCAACCACACGAGACGATTTGGATGCAATTCGAAAGAATATTTACAGCAGACTACCAGCTTCTAAAAGAGGACAAGGAGTATTTTAACTGGCTGTATAAAATTAAAAATGAAAAGTATCCAAACATGGATGAAAAACCATATTTGAGACGCTGGACTTTACCTTTAAAAACATATGCAACCCATTACGACCATTGTGATGTTTGTTTAGCTCCTCTAGTAGACCATTACACTCAACAAGTAGGTCAGGGCCAGAAGGCAAAAATAGTTAAGCGACCTCACATTTTCAACAAAGTAAAATCTGAGTTGAAAGTTATTGAAGCGGGTGTTAAAAGAAAAGCGCTAATCGCGCAAGATTTCGGAATCTATTCTAAGACTATTAAAGACGGCGAGACGGGTATTTTGGTTAAGAACAACAAAAAGGGGTGGTATAACGCCATTAAGCAGGTTGTCGATGACCCTGGGTACCGACAGGAGCTTGCAGACAATCTTCACGACTGGGTGATGGATGAATATTCCATCGATAGAATTAATGGAATCAGAGCAAGTTTCTACGAGCAAGTTTACGAGGGAATGAAACAAAAAGACAAAATCATCGTATAGTTAGGTATAACTACATGAGAACAAAGATACAGCTTAGATAAGAAAATAAAATGATTAGTGAGAAGAAACTATAAAATAGAAAGGCTGGAGAACGGTGAAACGTTTACCACAAAAGAACGAGGGAACTCAATGGTTCCTTTGATTCATTCAAACCAAGAACACGTCCTGGCTCCATTAGAACTAAGTAATGCAAAAGTAGGCGACATTGTCTATTGCAAAGTAAGAGGAGGGCTTTACACAAATTATCACACTCTCCCCTCTTCTTGTGCGCCGCCCTTCTTCCATCGATGAAAGCTGTACTCTAAGCTCTCTCTATTTTTTTGGCTTATGAGTTTCATTAAAAACCTTCTTCGATATAGTCCATACTATCGTATATCTCACTTAGATATTCTCTGTTTATAGAAATTCCAACTTTCAACTTATCTGAATTTCTTTCACCAACTTCCTCCAGGGTATCCGATAATCTCAACCAGAAGCTCGCACCCTATAAAGAGCAGTACTGTTAAAATTGTAAATATTAATGTTTTCATGATTTTATTTTAATATACGTGGTTATTAGAAAAAAGTTTCTACGAGTGTAAAAATTTACAGCACTGTTCACTGTGAAGTACGAGGACGACTACATGTTATTTTTACTTATTTATAGGTAAAATACATGCATGATAATCTACAAAACAACGAACGTAATAAATAAAAAAATCTACATAGGGCAAGACTCAAATGACAATCCTAAATATTTAGGGTCGGGGTTACTTCTTCATAAAGCGATTAAGAAATATGGAAAAGATAATTTTAAAAAGGAAGTGCTAGAGGTTTGTTCCGACAGAAAGTGTTTAAATAAGCAGGAAATATATTGGATTAAATTTTATAAAGCGACTGACAAGGAAATTGGATACAATATATCTGAAGGCGGAACTGGTGGTAAATTAGTTCTTGTTGAGGGTAAAAAAGGTAAAACTTATGAAGAATACTATGGAGAGAAGAAAGCGAAAGAGCTAAAGGCTCTTTTTTCTAAAATTAGAAAAGGAAAAAAAAGAAAATACGTCAATATAACAGCTGAGGAAGTAGGTAAAAAGGTAGGCAAAGCATTAAAAGGGAGAAAAGTATCCAATGAATGTAAGGGTAAAATTAGTAATACGCTAAAGAAGTATTTTCAAACAGAAAAAGGGATTAAATCAAGAAAAAGCATTAGCGGATTTCACACTGGAAGAAAACATAGTGAAGAAAGTAATAAAAAAAGAAGTGACGCCATGAAAGGGAGACGGCCAAAAATAATGGACATTCACCCCAGTGCTCGATATTGGTTTTTTTATGACAATAAAAATAAACTAATTTTCGAAACACTTGGAGATAAAAAGCATGCCTTAGAAAAGCTAAAAACAAATCAAAGAAAATTAGTGACTTTTGATAATTTGAACGATTGCTTAAATTATAAATTAGAAGACAGTAAGCATTTTAAAGTTTTTTATAAAAAGTATTATAAAAAGAAAACCTAACCTGGTCAAAGCTTTAGACCCGCAAAAAGGTTGTTTGATTGGAAATAATAAAGGCGGTACAAACGGGTGGACTCGACAAGTATACGGAAAGGTTACTGAAGTTCTTCCTCAATAGACTCTTCCCTCGGCGCTGGCTTATTCAAAAGCACTCTCAGGGCCGAAACGGATTTCATAAACTCTTGCTTATCGTCAGCGTCGCCAGCATCAAGCATGCTTACGGTATTTTCCTCTAGTTGTCTGTAAAATACATCTGGAGCTTCGAACGTTTTCTGCTCAAACAACTCTCCTGAGACGTGGTCGAAGAAATTGTTCAGGCACATATTTAAAACTTTCGTCTTATCCTTCCCTTTTTTTCCAGCTATCTCAAGAATCTCTAGAATTTGTTCTGCATGCTTCGTTGCGTCCATTTTTATAATATTAATTTTCAAATATAGCGAAAAACAAAAAGGCCTCACATTTCTGCAAGGCCTTTTATTTTAAAACTTTTCAACTTTAAATCTTGATTGCAGACATCTTGTCTTCAAGAATAAACTTGCGCTCCTGGTTGTCCACCTCAAGCGTAAGCTCTTTGTCGTCTCTCGACTCCAAATCCGTGAACCAGCTCTTTCCGACAATAGTCAAGAACTTCGTTCTAGAAATACTGTTCTCCAGGTCACGTTTTTCCTTTCTGATTAACTCCGACTTGTTGTCAATCCAATCTTGAATCATGTTTGTGCGCTTTGTGTCATCCATCGATTCAACCATTTTATAGAATTCAGAAAACTCCTTGATGTGTGGTTCGAGAATTTCTTCTCTCTCAGTAAGCGGCTTGCTTGCCTCAAACTTCTCAACAACTCCCTTAGCGGAAGGAAGAGAAGATAGTTTGTCGATTTTAACCTCCATCGTATTCACCATCGCTTCCTCAGTTGTTGGAGTCAAAGTTACTTTAGGGTTGAATCCATAAGAACTAATTCCAATCTCTTTCAACCACGCAGTAGCTTCTTCACCATAAGTGTCAGCGAATGATTTCGATGCACCGTCTAGGTAACACTTCTTGTAGTAGTTGAATACTGAGTTTCTCGCTTTCAACTTGGTAAGAGCGTAATGGTTTCTGAACAACTCCTCGGCGGATGCTTCTCTAACCATTTTCTGATTGATAACTGGAAGACTTGAAAAGTCTAAGTCATAAACAGAATTAGCGTTGTAGATTTCATCTTTAAGGAGTCCGTTGTCCTGGAGTTTTTCGAATGTATCCGAATCCAATGATACTGGAAGGATATATGTGTGAATCACTCCGTCTTTAATGATGTTGTAGTTACGAAATATGTTCGTGTCAAACCTTTCTGGTAAACCAAAACTGTTTGTTGGAAGACTTACGTAGCCTTTATACGTCACTTGAACAGAAAGGTTTGCTCTTTTGTTATTCCACGTGAGTGAAGTAATTGGGAAGCCTTTGTCTTTGTCTTCGTTGATGAAGCCAATTTTGTTGTCTTTGATTTTTTGCAACATAGACATTGCATCATCAATCTTATTCTCAGAGAGAAGTAAGTCAACTTGTTCTCTATCCGTGTCTGAAACGTCTTTGCGCTCAGTTTTTCTAGACATGCGCTTGTACTTCATTTGAGAAGGATACCATTTAGCGTCCTCAGAAGTCATTAAGTCGTCAATCATGTCCATGACACAATAAGCATCTTCTGCAGGCTCCAAGTCTGGGTTATATCCATCCCTGAACATTTTTTCAGGGTCTTGCATCGTTGCCATCAACTCAGCTTCAAGCTCGTTGATTTTCTGAGTACCAAAAGTGTTTGCTTTTCTTACAATGAAATATGCGTCACCCACTACTCTAAGCATGTCAGAGATTGTGTTGAAGTCGTTACTTCTTGAGTAAGCCATCATACCAGCGTACATCGGTTGTAAGATGTTAGAGTACGCATCTGGGGTTCCTGATGCAAGTTTATAGTCCACGGTATCGATTTCCGTCGAAGTACGCGGCGCTGAGCTTGTCATGTAAGATACAGTGCTGATTGATTCTGGGTCAACGAAAACTTCGTTGTCAGAGTTTACTTTGTAAGAGATGACATTTCCTTCGTCGTCATACGAGTAAGCAAAGCCATCAATGGCGTTCTCTGAGAGAGTAACATACTTTCTCGCTGACATCATTTTCTGAGTAAACTGCTTTTCCATGTACGGCTCGTAGTCTTGGAAGTCTTCTGCGAAGATGTGTGCTCCACCAACCTCAGTAGCCATCTTGTTTAACAAGTCTTTGTTGCAGTAGTAACCGTACTCAACAATCGTAGCCGAAGCCAGGTTTGGAGCAATTTCACTTACTGATTCTAGAATTTGGCTCTCGCTCCATCCGTTGTCATAACCATCTGTCAAAAAGAATAGCGAGTAAAGCTTGCCTGAATTTCTCTCTCTATCGTTGTTAATTAGGGCCTGAGCTTCTTGTAGTGGTTCACAGAATGTTGTAAGTCCACGTGAAGTAAGTTGTGAATCAATAAGTTTTTTAAGGTTTTTAAGACTTGTGTCGCTTTTGACCTGGAAGTCTTCAACAAGTACGCCGTACTGCCCTTTTCCAGAAAACCAGATGATTGAGACCGAATCTGTATCTCTTAGTAGGGTTGAGATTTTGTTGTATAGGTCTTTTCTGATTTCCAATAATTCATTCCACATCGAACCTGAACAGTCGATTATAAAAAGATGGTGAGTAGGCGACGCCGTTGGCTTTATGTCCCTGGGTGTGTCTGTTGTGAATTCTTCACTCAAAAGAAATCGACCATCCTTTAATTTAGTGTGTTTATAATTAGCCATGTGATGTATTGATTTTGTTTAATTTGTGTGTTATAATTCTAACGAAAATCAATATTTTTATCCACAAAGCAGCCCTATTGCTTCAATGGGTTTTCTTTTTCTCTTTTGTCAGTTATTTATGAAAAACACGCAATGATGAAGATGACTTCACTAAACTTCGGAGTATTAAAGGAATCAATCGCTAAAAAGGCATCTGTCGAACTATCTAGAGGATACGAGGGTGACACTCTTATGCGATTTATGGAAACTGTAAAAAAGAGTCCTTCTCTGAAAAGACAGCATTTTATTTATAAAAACATTGAGATGGCTAAGCCGTTTGAGAAAGAGAGTCTTGCTGAGAGGTTTCTTAATCAGAATTTAACTTTAATTAAAAGCCTTAAGTGGCACAAGATTACTGCTGAGAATTTAAAGCTTAGAACAAATCTTCTTGGAGCTCCAGATAAATCAACTGTTACAGCACGCGAAGACAAAAGAGGTTTGTATGAGGCAATTAACACACTAATTGAATCTAACACAAACACTGCTTTCAACGATTTTGAGTCAGAAGCAAATGCTTACAGTGAAATAATTACCCATCTTACACGAGAAGTAAAAGAAGAATCTTCTAAGAGCGACGAAATAGCAACTCATCCTAAACTTGGTAAAGCTTGGGAATACATCACAAAAAATGCTGTATCAAACTTTAACGAAAGATTTTCTCACTTAAATGAAGACGAGCAACAGTTGTTTAAGGTTCTCACTGCAGAAGGAGAGCAGAGAATAACTTATATAAAAACACTTAGAGAGGAAACTCGAAAAAATCTTCAAAGGAAACTAGATGTGTGCACATTAAGAGAAGACATCACTTTGCTTGAGACGTTTAAAGAAAAGCTTATGCGAGAAGTTGGGGCTGAAATTTTAGTGAGTGACGAGTACATTTTTCACGTAGCAGACTTAAACCAGACGCTTAAGAAATTATAAATTTGATTTTTTAGAAACTCATTACTATATTATGTAATGAGCAGAGTAATTGAAAGAGCCGCAAGAGAGTTAGCAGTTCCATCAGTGGAATTAAATAATTCTAAAGTAAAAGTAAAGATTGGAGCAACTGAAAAACGTGATGCCCCAACTACGGTTTATATTCAAGTAAGTTTTTGGACGAAACCAGCACCAAAGCACGTCAACATGTCAAATCAAGAGTTACATCGACTTATTGATAAAAACATAAACAGAGCTTTTAAAAGCTCTGCTTCTAAAGAGCTTGAACAGCATTATTATTTTACAAAGCCAAAAGACAATATCACAATTTGGAATATTCCAGATAACTTGAATTATAACTCTAAAAGAAATTACATCTCTCTAGAGTTGTATCTCCACACACTAAACACCGACAGCAAAAATGAGAGCTATCCGCTCCATTCTAAGAAAGACAGAAGGTTGTACGAGTCTGCCTTAGACATAGCTAATGTGTTTGCCGACTCAGCTTTCTTCCAAGGTGAGGGAGACTTCCAAATATTCAAAACCGCATCTCAAGTCTAAAGGGCTGCATTCTGCGAATTTCCAATCTATTTATGGGAAACACAGAATGCTATGAGCGGACTTATTTCCGATTACCAAGATAAATATATCATTTCCGAGTACTATACATTTAATGCTCCAACCCGTGAAATGATTATAGAGGCTGAAAAAAAATATCAGCCTATCGTGATGTCTGGAATTCTTCAGATAGCAGATACGTTAAATAAAAACGGTCGAATTTACCCATACGAAATTTTAAAGCGCGAGGCTGATAAGTACATGGAGCTCGTAAAGGAAAACGTGGCTGGTGGTGAACTTGACCATCCTGATTGCAACTCATTAGACACTAGCATTTTAACCATTAACGGCTGGAAGAAGCTAATAGATATTGCAGAAGATGAGTTTATATATACTTTAAATCAGGAAACTAATAAAATTGAGGCTCATAAGATTGATAAAAAAATCTTAGAACCCTATAGTGGTAAGATGTATCACTTTAAGGGTAAAGGAATTGATTTGATGGTTACTCCAAATCATAGATTTATACTTGAGACATCTGATGGGGTATCTTTTGAGAAGACAGCATCTGAGCTGTCTGAGTATAGAAGCGGAAAGTGGAGAATTCCTAAAAAAGGAAATTGGGATGGAATTAATTACGATTCCTATATAATCCCTGGAATCGAAGAGTTTAAACCACACATAAGCAATGAGCTTAAGGATAAATATTCTCAAAACCTTGTTGTTAATGCAAAAGCGTGGTTTGCTTTTTTAGGTTTGTATCTAGCTGATGGAACTTCTGCTGGAGTGTGTGGGAGCAAAGCAAAACACAACCTCGTTAAAATTACACAGAAGAAGTCTGAGAATTTTGAGGCAATTAGAAAAATATTTGATGATTTAGGGATAGAGTATAACGAACGTGTTTATAGAGATGGGAAAATAGATTTTCAAATTTACGATGCACGACTTAAGCAATATCTATTTCCTTTAGGGAATAGTTCTGAAAAATACATTCCAGAAGATATAAAAGCAGCTAATTCAGAATTGCTGACTATTCTTTTTGAAAATTTTCACATGGGAGATGGAACATCTAAAACATCTTATCATAAAGACAAAGGATATGTGTGTAAAAAGATTTTTTCTACTTCAGAAAAGATGATTAAAGACTTTAGTGAGGTGCTGTTAAAAATAGGGCTCCACGGAAATATAACTCAAGAACAACCTGTAGATAGATATATAAATGATGTAGTCGTTCTTGAAAAAGAAGTGGTGATGTCAGATGGGGCTGTAGAGATGGTTAAAGAAGAAATTTTAAAACCAAGATTGATTGAGGCTAAAAATAGTAAAACTAAATTCATCCTTAATGTTAGCACTACAGATTTTATTTACATGGATGAGAGATTTTTAAAAATCTCTCAAATCCAAAACCCGTTTGATAAAGTAGCTTGTGTCAGAGTTAAAAACGGAAATTTCTTTGTAATGCGTAATGGTAAATCCCATTGGACTGGAAACTCCGCAGTTGTATCTCTCGCTAATGTTTCACACCGTGTTGTTGAGATGTGGTGGGAAGGAAAAGAATTATGGGGCCGAGTGCAAATTGCTGAAACAGATGCAGGCAACACGTTGAAGGGTCTTCTAAAAACTGGATTCAAATTAGGAATTTCTTCTCGTGGAGTAGGAAGTGTTAAGTCTCAGGGTGGACAAGACATTGTGCAAGATGATTTTGAACTAATCGCTTTTGATTATGTATCAAACCCATCAACCCCAGGGGCTTACCTTTTTAAAGAAGGTTATATGAGACCACTTAAAGGGGTTAAAGAAAAAGCTAAATCAATAGGAGAGCTTAACCGTTTACAACTTATTTCTCAGAAATCTTTCTGGCAATCAGCGTAAAACACGTTTTCTGAATTATTTATTCACAAGCAACCAAATTAACGATGCCACAAAACGAGCAAACATCATTAGAAAAAGCATTCTTGGACTTCAAATCTTTGAAGGACACAGCTAAGGCTGAACTCATGAACCAACTCGAAGAAAAAGTAGAAGAACGAATTCTTTCGCTTATGAACGAGGAGATTCAAGAGGACGTTCCTCTAGAGGACAAAGAAATAGTAAGTGAAGGTGTAACCGTAACAATAAATGTCGATGGCGATGACGTATCAGTAGATGCGGGAAGCGACGAAGATTTGGAAACAGTAACAGCACCAGAAGAAGACGCAGATGAGATGTTTGAAATCTCAGATGACGCCGAATCATATCAAATTAAAAACGAAATGAATTACCTCGACGAACAAGAGCCATTGGCACCAGAAATGGGGGCGGCTCCTGAGGCGGCACCAGCACCAGCACCAGCACCAGCACCAGAAGCTGTGCCAGAGCCAGAAATGGGAGAAGGGCAGCCAGAAGACCAAATCATTAGCGGAATAAAAGCTTTGATTGCTCAAAGCGGAGGAGAGTTAGGGGCGGACCCAGCAGCGGGTGGAGAAATCGACATCGTAGACGATGCGCCAGAGGCAGCAATGGCTCCTCCAGTGGCAGAAGAGTTTGACATGGAAGAGATTTTCGAAATCATTGATGAAATGGATGCCGAAGATGATGAATATCTAGGTATGGATGGAAGATTTGGTGCGAAAGACAGAGTTGGTCCGAATGACGATGATATCACAATGGACGATATCATGGAGGACGAAGACGAGTTATATGAAATCGCTCTTGATTTAGATGAAGAGGAAGATGAACTCGACGAAGTGAAGATGATGGGACACAGCCATTCAGTGCAAAGAAGTACTGGCACAAGTGCAGGTCCTGAGGTTGCTGTTAAAAACAGAAGCCGCAAAGCCGCAGTAAAAGAATCTACTTCCCAAAAGGGAAACAAGAATACAGCTCATAATGAGGCGAATATCGCTGAGCTTAATAAGGAAAACGAGAGTTTAAAAGCAAAAGTCAACGAACAGAAAGGTGAAATTAAGAAATTCCATCAGTCGTTTGTTGAACTCAGAAGTCAATTCAACGAGATGCAGACTTTTAACGCCAAACTTGCTTACGCTAACAAATTGTTTGCAAATGGTGGATTCTCCGAGAAAGAGAAACTTCAAATCGCAGAGTCTTTTGATAAAGCAGCTAACGCTGATGATGCAAAGAAGCTGTACAACAGTATTATTTCTGAAAACAAACTAACTGTAAAAGACATCAAGTCTGAGATTTCAGCAACTCCTTCGAGAGCTGCGAGACCGCAGAACCAGTCTGAGCATGTAGTTCTTCATGAAAGTGCTGAGATGAAGAGGATGAAAAAACTCGCAGGAATCAGTCGTCGCGAATCATAATTGACTGACGAATTAACTAATTAATAATAAACACAAAAACACAACACAATGAGCGAATTGCTAAGAAGTGGTAAGGTTGGAATGACAACATTCAAGAACCTTGCTGAACAACGCACAGCTATCGTGAAGAACTGGGATGACTCAGGTCTATTGGAAGGTTTGCGTGGTACACAGAAATCGAACGTAGCACAGCTTCTTGAGAATCAAGCACAGGCGATGCTTAACGAGGTAACACTCGATGCATCAGCTGGTCGTTTCGACACAGTTGCTTTCCCTATCGTAAGAAGGGTATTCTCTCGACTACTTGCTAATGAGCTTGTATCTGTACAACCACTCGCACTTCCATCTGGACTACTGTTCTACATGGATGCTAGAGTTTCCTTTAACAATAGTGACAATACATTTAACAATGAAATCGGTAGAACTGCCGAAGTTGCTGGAGCATCTAAAACTGCACCAAAAAACACAGCCAACCAAAACGTAGGGCCTAATTTTGCTGACACTACTGCATACGAACGTTTTTACAACAATCACGGGTTTGACCTTTCCTTTGGAACGGGTGAAACTGTTACAGGTACGTTTCAAATAATTTCAGGTAGTTCGTTTGTAGGTGGTCTTTCTAATATAACGTTTGCATTGGACACTGGATTCGACGTGTCGAAGCAGCAATCGTCTGCAACATTACGTTATTCATCTACTACGGAAATCTATTACTCTGCTGGTTCTTCGAACACGCTTGTAGTAGCAGCTGGTGGCTCAGTACCATTCTTTAGCCAAATTCAAACTTGGACAGAAGACCAGTACGCTGGAAACAATGCTGATGTGGTCCTTGACCTTCGTCCAGCAGGTGTTTACGGTTCTGACTTCGCAGTTGCCAACTTGAACTCAGGTGGAACTGAATTCGGCGCAGCCGTGAGGTTCACCATCACTCCAGCTTACGAAATCTTCAACGACCTAGAGGCGAAAAGTGAGATGGCTGAAATCACAATCCGTTTCTCTTCTGTTACAGTTAACACTGTTACTAGAAAGTTGAGAGCACACTGGACTCCTGAGCTTGCTCAAGACCTTGAGGCTTACCACTCAATTGATGCAGAAGCTGAGCTTACAGCTCTTCTTTCTGAGCACGTTGCAGCGGAAATCGACAGAGAAATCATTATCGACCTTATTAACGGTGCGCCGTTTAAAGCTCGTTGGGATTACAACGGATTGGCTAACAACGCCAACTTCTTTGGAACACAAAAAGATTGGAATCAAACTCTCATCACTCGTGTAAATGAGCTATCAGCTCAAATTCACAAGGCGACATTGAGAGGTGGTGCTAACTGGATTGTATGTTCTGCAGAGGCAGGTGCTATTTTCGATGACCTCGAATACTTCCACGTTGACGGTTCTGCTTCACCAGAAGCTGAAAAGTACAACTTGGGTGTTGAGAAAATCGGTAACTTGGCTAACAGATATGTTGTCTACAAAGACCCATATTTGCCAGCACAAATCGTTCTTCTAGGACACAAGGGTAACACCTTCTTGGAAGCAGGTTATATCTACGCGCCGTACATCCCTCTTCAATTGACGCAAACAATTTATGACCCGAACGACTTTACACCTCGTAAAGGTATCATGACTCGTTACGCCAAGAAGATGGTTAACAACCGTTTCTACGGAGTCGTATACGTTGACAATATCAACACTTACTAATCTGCAAAGATTGGTTGGTTTGACCAACAATACCATAAAGAAGGGTTCCCAAAAGGGAGCCCTTTTTTTTGCTTAAGCCTGTTCGTAATATCCTTCGATTTGTCTTTTTGCTCCTGCTCCAGCTGTGAAGTCATGCGTGTCTTGGAATACTCCGTCAACACATGCAACCAAATGGTCTGTTGCCAAGGCTGCAATTGTTCTTTTTGGCATTAATTCATTCTGTGGTGGCACTGGACGACGCATATTTGTCCATTTCCATCCATGCTCAGCCATATACTTATCGAGTACGTGGAACTGAACTCCACTACCCTCATGCTTGGGGTCATCATCCAAGCTTAGTTTAAGCAGAACATCATGAACTTTTTGGTATGGCTCCTTAGTAACAATAGCTACAGCTCGATAAACACAAGCTCCATCTGTGGGTTCGAAGCCAGCCTCGACTCGACCTCCATCATTTTGATTCCATTTCATCATAAACTAGTATTTAGATATGTAACGGGTTGTTTTTAATAGCATAACCAATATACGCAATAAACCAGAAAAAGTTTCAAGTTACATTTTGTTGTGTTGTCGTTTTTAGTCTCATATCAATTTTTGTTGTCTTTAGTCTCATGCCAATATAAGTCTTATTGTAGTCCAATCCCATTCAATCCAGGGGACAGGCCTAGCGGTCCCCTTGTGGATTTCAACGAACCAATCCCCAGGGAATCCATCAGGAAACCACACTTCATAAACCTCACCTGGCCTGTTTTGAAGACGCAACGCTACCAAATATGGGTACCGCTTCGTGGGTTCAAACCCACCACGAATCAATGCGTCTTTGCATGCATCACTTGCATTACATGCATCTGTTTGTGCTGTTTTCAGTCTCATACCAAACTAAATATTATTGTATTGGTCCAATCCCAAGAAACAAAGCTGATGGTTTTGGGGCCAACAACGGTCCCTTTGTCGATTCGAACGAATCTATCCCCAAGGTATCCATAAGAATGGAAGTGCGCTCCATAAACCACTTCACCTGGCTTATTTTGAAGCCGCAACTGCCACGGGCTGATAGTTTTAAACCCACCACGAATCAATTGTTCTTTGCATGCCTCTGTTGATGTCGTTTTTGCCGTTTTCAGTCTCATACAAATATAAGTGTTATAGGATTAGAAGAATCCCATTCAATAAAGCCACGATGGTCTTTAGAGGCAAGCGTAACTAAAGACCCTTTATGGATTCGAACGAACCAATCACTGCGGTATCCATCAGGAGAGAGCCACACTTCATAAGCCTCACCTGACTTTTTTTCACCAAGCCACAACCGCCAGAGGTGCCTTATCGAGGCTTCGAACCCACCACGAATCAATGCTTTTTGGCATGCATCTGTTGCTGTTTTTAGTCTCATACCAATATAAGTGTTATTACATTGGTCCAATCCCAATCAACCCAACCATCGCTGATTTTGGGGCCAGCAACGGTTTCTTTGCGGATTCGAACGAACCAATCCCTTCGGTCTCCATCGTGAGGAAACCACACTTGATAAATCACTGGACCTGGCTTTTCTCCACCAAGTTGCAAAACCAAACACTGTGGGTTGTTCGCGTCTTCGAACCCGCCACGAAGCAATGTCTCTTGGCATGCGTTTGCTGTTGTCGTTTTCAGTCTCATATCAATTTAAGCCTTATTTCACTGGTCCAATCCCAATCAACCGAACTGTTGGAGGCAGGCCCAATGGTCCCTTTGTGGATTCGAAAAAATAAATACCAACGGTATCCATCGCGAGGGAACCACACATCATAAGCCTCACCTGGCTTGTCTCCTCCAAGACGCAACTCAAAAGCCCGCGAGCTGTACGTCGTGTCTTCGAACCCACCACGAATCAATGCCTCTTGGCATGCATCGCTTGCATCGCATGCATCTTTTGTTGTCGTTTTCAGTTTCATACCAATCTAAGTCTTATTGTACTGGTCCAATCCCAATCAACCCCGCTGATGGTTTTGGAGCCCCCAACGGTCCCCTTGTAGATTCGAACGAATCCGCTCCTACGGTATCCATCGCCAGGAAACCACGCTTCATAAACCTCACCTGATTTGTTTCCAAGACGCAACCGCCACATGTCCCCATTGTGTTTTTTGAACCCACGACGAATCAGTGCCTCTTGGCATGCATCTTTTGCCGTTTTTAGTTTCATACCAATATTAGGATTATTCTATTGGAAAAATCCCAATCACCGTTGTCTTTGTAGCCAACAACAGTCCCTTTGTAGATTCGAACAAATTCACCCTCAAGGTATCCATCATTAGGGAACCACAAATCATAAACCTCGCCTGGCTTGTCTCCTCCAAGACGCAACTCAAAAGCCTGCGAGCTGTACGTCGTGGTTTCACACCCACCACGAATCAATGCCTCTTTGCATGCATCTGTTGCGTCTTTTGTTTGTGCCGTTTTCAGTTTCATACCAATCTAAGTATTATTGTGTTGGTCCAATCCCAATTACCCAAACCGTTGGGGGCAGGCCAAATGGTCCCTTTGTGGATTGTAACAAACAAATCCCAACGGTATCCATCAGGAGGGAACAACGCTTCACAAACCTCGCCTGGCTTGTCTCCTCCAAGACGCAACAGACGCACGCTGTACGTCACGTTTTCAAACCCACCACGAAGCAATACCTCTTTGCATGCGTCTGTTGCGTCTTTTGTTTGTGCCGTTTTCAGTTTCATACCAATCTAAGTATTATTTTGTTGGTCCTATCCCAAAAAACAAAGCCAATGCTGGTTTTGGAGGCAGCGGTCCCTTTGTAAATTCGAACAAATTCACCCTCAAGGTGTCCATCACAATAGAACCACACATCATAAACCTCGCCTGGCTTGTCTCCTCCAAGATGCAGCCCCTCTGTGCTGTTCGTCATGGTTTCACACCCACCACGAATCAGTGCCTCTTTGCATGCATCTGTTGCATCTTTTGCATTTGTTTTTTCTGTTTTTAGTCTCATACAAATGTAAGTATTATTGTACTGGAAGAATCCCAATCACCGTTGTCTTTGTAGCCAACAACAGTCCCTTTGGTGATTCGAACGAACCAATCCCAACGGTATCCACGAGGGAACCACACATCATAAACCTCACCTGGCTTGTCTCCTCCAAGACTCAACCACTGCGAGCTGTACTTGGTTTTAAACCCACTACGAATCAATTGTTCTTTGCATGCATCTTTTGCCGTTTTCAGTCTCATACCAATCTAAGTTTTATTGTGTTGGTCCAATCCCAATCATACCAACCGATGCTGTTTTTGGGGCCAGCAGTCCCTTTGTCGATTTCAACAGACCAATCACTGGGGTATCCATCATTAGGGAACCACGCATCATAAACCACTTCACCTGGCTTGTCTCCACCAAGACGCAAAACCTGCGAGCTGTACTTATCGTCTTTGAACCCACGACGAAGCAATTGCTTTTTGCATGCATCTGTTTGTGCCGTTTTCAGTTTCATACCAATTTAAGTATTATTGTATTGGTCCAATCCAAACATCGCTGTGTTTATGAAAAAATATACGTTAATTTTCAATAAGGGTTACATTAGTAACTAACGGGAAAAGGAATCACATCGTGAATCTTCTCCGCTTTCGTCAAGAACATAACCAGGCGCTCAAATCCCATTCCGAACCCAGCATGTGGAACCGTCCCCCATTTACGAGTGTCTAGATACCATTGCATAGATTTTGAATCCACGCCAGCTTCTTCCATTTGAGTTTTTAGCGTATCGTGGTCCTCTTCTCGAACAGAGCCTCCAATCAACTCTCCAACTTCTGGGAACACCAGGTCAAAACAAATTGCCTTTCCACCTTCTCTCTTCATATAAAATGGTTTGAGGTCCTGTGGCCAGTGAGTGATAAACACAGGGCCTTTGTGGTGCGCAACTATTTCACGCTCTAGTTCAGTTCCTACATCTTCTCCATATGACAAACCAAACTCATCACATACTTCTTGATATGTTATTCGAGAATACCTGGCACCAACCTCAGATTTAAGTGATTCCAAGGTTACTCCCAACTCTTTTTGATGGCCACTTTTACCAAGTGAAACAGCCACTTTGGCAATTGTCATTCTCAGCATAGACTCGGCAAAATCCATTATTTGCTCTAAGTCATAATGAGCCAGCTCAGGTTCAATCATCCAGAACTCAGACAAATGCTTTCTGGTTGATGATTTTTCAGCTCGAAAACATGGACCAAAAGTGTAGATTTTCCCCAACGCCATCATACCAACTTCTCCATGAAGCTGACCCGAAACCGTTAAATGTCGTTTGAGCCATTCTGATTCGGCTGAAAACTGTTCTCCAGCACCCTCACAATCTGAGCTGGTCATAATCGGTGTGTGATATTGAGATACTGACTCCTCATGCATAAACGAGTGTAATGCAAAGCTTGTTTCGCTTCGTGCGTGCATAATAGCGCACATGCGTCGGTCTCGCCCTCGTGTCTGAGGAATCGTTCTAAGAAAGCTTGAAGAGTGAAATTTAGGCTGAACTGGGTAATCTTCTCCAGACTCGCCAAGAACCTCAATTGAAGTTGCTTTGAATTCATAATCTCCCCTGGGGGTTCTCCCATCTTCACCCTGCATTTGAATAGACGCTCCAGCAGATAACCCTAGGGAGACTTCGCAGTCTGAGTGTTTTATTGTTACTTGAAATTCCTCTTGCCCGTCCGTGACGGCTAAGAATGTTAATGCTTTGGATTTACGCACGGAACGAATCCATCCTTGTCTTGTTTTCATTTGTTTATTTTAAAAAAGTTTGGGCACAAAAAAAACCGCTTAGTAGCGGCTTTTGAATATCGATGTTTTTCTATCCCTTAATTGGACATAACAACCTTATTCATCAGCCGATTGGCGATGTTATTAAAATTGTTATTTAGAGAAAATGTTGTCATTGTCTTTTGAAGTCAGTTGCAAGTATATAGATAAAATATTACAATACGCAGAATTATTACGATTTTAACCATATAAAGTTTCACTTTATAAAGCGACGACCCATGATTCTGAAGTCTATTAAGGGAATGTGAAAAATTTCAGTGTTTCTTTTAAAATCTCTATAAGCAGCTCTCCATCTAAAGCCTTGAACTAAATGACTTACTAGTAGAGCAAAAAATAGGCTCACAAAATAAGTTATAGAAACCCATAATCCCCACCCTCCAGATTTACCGCTCATATAAAGAATGCTGTCAATTAGCCAAATCAAAATAAAAACTGCTTTGACCCAGTTTTTTGCTAGGGTTTTTTTGTAAACTTTGAGTACTGTTTTTTGCCACGGACTGTCATATACATAAGTTTCAACTGCCTCCTGGATTGCATTTGTATCGTCTTGGTTCAGTATATATGTTGCTTTTTCCATATTTTTTATTTTACAATTATAATCATTTCCAATGTTGGAATAACTTACATTACATTTCTTAGCAACTCAGTAATATTTTTGCTAGCTTCCAGCAAGGGTATTTTTTTTACCAGCCTCCAATAGTATTTTTCTAATTTGATTTCTAATTTGGGTTTCCCAAATAAAAGGATGAGCCTGCACGGCCTTCTTGTAATGAAGCTTTGCTGGGACTTTCATAAAAATCTCATACTCTATTGTTAACTTTCTTCCGTCAGCTAAAGTCATATCAATGTATGTACATTGGTCTTTTTTAGATAAGAAAGAAAACATTTTAGGACCCATTTCACGCCCAAGTTCTAGCGTTTTATTGCAATAGTATTTTTTTAATTTATGAGGAGCTGCATCAAACTCAGCATCAGAAAGTCCTGTTTTTTTTGACAAAACCACATCAATATACAGTTTTTTTAGGTTGAAAGGCAATTGACCGAACTCAGCTATAGATACCCACCGCTTTTTTTCGATGTATTTCTCCATTTGAGAATGAGTAGCAGCTTCAATTTCGTGGCGTTCAAGCTCTTTTATTTGTGCAATTAAAACATTAATATAGCACTTTTTTTGCGCTTTCGTAGCTGCAACAGTTTCGTCTTTATTCAAACGAATGCCCTTTTCTAGGAGATTGTCTATAAAATCCTTTTTTTCCCGCTTAGATTTATTATTAAAATCTTTTCTCTCGAAATGCACCATGTCCATAAATAGGTCAGGTTTTGCTAACGCAAACCCTCTGTAGAAGCTTATTTTCAACCTATTTAATAGAAAGACTTATAAAATGGCACAACACAACGCAAATTACACAATAGTCCCTTTTGCTTCAGGGGCAAATGGGAAGCACATCTGCGGAGATGGCGTCTCCGCATCTACTGTGCACCAAGTATACTGCACATCAGGGGGCGCTGTAACAATTGTAGCACTCGGAGGAGGAAATTTAACTGTGACTTTAGCTGCTGGACAGTATGTGAATGTTCTATGTAGCAGTGTTAATGTTGGTTCAGGAGCTTTTGTTGGCTTTAGGGCACTAGCAAATAGAGGAAATAGATTACTAGGATAATAAAAAACAAATGAGCGCATCAATAATCGGCTGCCTAACAGGGGTCACATCATCAGAAAAGAGTAGAATATACAACAGGATTAAGATGTTGCTGGGTGCGCCTGTTGTTAAGGTTGAACTTCGTGATGAGCAATTTGAAGCGATGGTATGTCATAGTATTGAAGAATATTCTGTACACGTTGCAGACTGGTTTCTTCAAAATCAGCTTGCTGAAATTTTAGGTGTACCTAGTGAAATTGATTTGACATTAAAATATGTAGCAAACACGCAGTATTTTGAACGCTCTTGGGCATCTTCTATTGGTGAACAGATTGGATTAGGTGCTAATGGAAATAGAGAGCTTAAAACAGGGGTTATAGAGCTTACTGGGGGAACTCAAGACTACCTTATACAAGCGAATCGAGAAGTTATCGAGATTCTTTGGTTTACTCCGTCGTTTATCAATTTGTTTGGTCTTGACCCGTTCGCTAATACTAATATTGCATTTTCAGAATTCGGCGCATCTTTCGCTGGACATTCAATGTATCACGTAATGCCTGTGTTTGACACTATCATGACTGCGCAGGCTGCGGAAATGAGGAACAGGGTTCGTGGGCACGAATACTCGTACAGTATACACCCAGGGCCAGATGGAACAAAACGAGTACGACTATATCCAATTCCAAGAAACACATCGACCGCTGGGTCTAGTGTTGGTATTGGAGGTGGTGCTGGAACACCAGGAACATGTTACTATAGATACTACGATAGGACTTCAGGAAATGGAAACCCAGAATATTCTGGAACTTCAGCAAACCCTGGTTACACTGCATCGACAAGCACTGAACAAGGAAACGGGCTTGTTAGTTCTTTTGCTGATGCAGGATTCCATAATCTAAATTATGACCAATTAAACGACAAGTCAAAGAAGTGGGTTCTGGATTATACGTTCGCTTTGGCCGCAAGAACACTTGGGCCAATGATTCGAGGAAAGTTTGACGGACAATTGCCTATCCCAGACGCGGAGCTCCGATTAAACTCAAATACACTGCTTGACATATCCAATCGTGAGATGGATAGGTTATATAAAAAACTAGAGGATGAACTCGAAAGACTCTCCTTCCGAAAGATTATGGAAGACAGGGCATCGATTCAAGAAAATCTCAACAAATCTCAAAGTTTCGGACCGCTTGATATCTGGATATACTAATGGAGCCAGGGGAATACAGCAGGTGGATTGCGGATAGTATCCTTAAAGCATCAGAGAAGGAAAAAGTTAATGGCAAAAAGAAAGAAGGGCCGCAGGAGGGCGAGCAGGAAGAGTAAAGAAATAGTAGAGATTGATAAATTCAAACGCTATCAGACTCAGCTTCGAGTTCATCATTTGTACCCTGCAAAAAAAGACGGTTTTTGTGACTGCGGATGCGGACAAGAGCTATCAGGGAGACAGAAACGGTGGGCAAGCACAAAATGTACAAACAAGGTCGTTAAAGAGTTTAAGATAATCAAAGGTGACACTAAGGTTATCCGAGAGGAAATACAGAAACGAGACAAGGACGTTTGCGCCGAATGTAACGAGCCAGCTGATGTGTGGCAAGCAGACCATATCATTGAGGTTAGACATGGTGGTGGCGGATGCACACTAGATAACTTTCAAACCCTGTGCACTGTGTGTCATAAAAAGAAAACAAAGGAAAACTATAATAAGAAATGAGCGACGATTTAAACGATATTGGAAGAAAACCTCAAGAAGTAGAGGACCATAATTCTACCCAGAAAGGTGTAAGAATGTTTTTTGGAAAGGAAGAGGCAGAGTTGTTTTCTTCTTTAGGTCGCGAAATCACAGAGGGATGGTTGCAGGAGAGTTTCTTGCTCTACAGGATAGACCTGCAGCAAACCTCTGTTCACCCTCTTTATGGTGAAACCAAACATAAAGTTTATAAAGAGTCTGTTGAGGTGTTCGGACGGATAAATACTCAATCCGAGGATACAACGATGCATATTGATGGGGGACCAATTAAACGTGGTCATGCCACAATGGAAGCTCATTTATACCTTGAACACTTACAAGAACTTGGTTTAGTTGTTCTAGAGAATGACCAAGATGTCGTTATGGATTTAAAAGTGGGGGACTACCTGGAATTTAAAGGTCAGTTTTTCAAAATTCATGAGGATGGGTACGCTCAAATAAACAACCAAAACTCTTGGGCTGGTGATAGAAGATTCTACATCACCATAAAAGCAAAAGAAGTCGATGAAGACCAATTTAACGCTAGATAATGAAGGTGCCAGAATACATATACAACGCTACGGTTGAAAACGTAGTAGACGGAGACACGATTGACTGCTTGGTTGATTTAGGGTTTAACACAACAAACAGAATCAGGTTTAGAATCAAAGATGACGAAGCTTATTTTGACACTCCTGAAACCTGGAGACCTAAAACAGAGGCGGAAGAAGCTCATGGTGAAGCAGCTAAGGCTAGAGCTAAAGAATTGCTGGAAGGAAAAAAAGTAGTGTTGAGGTCTGCAAAAAAAGGGAAGTATCGATACGTAGCCGAGGTGTTTATGGAAGACGGAAGCAGTTATACTGACTTAATGATTGCCGAAGGGTTTCAGAAGAAAGACTCTTACAAATAATTAATATTGATTCAATATATAATCCTTTTTTTTGAGTTATAACGCACATCCGCTTTCTTTTCGCAACCTATTTACAAGAAACACTTTGTAGATGTCAATTCTGGACAATATTGGAGACAACTTAGATAGTCAGCACGAGAACCATAACTTCCTGCCTCAGAAAATTGAGTTAGAGGATATTGACCTTGGTGTAAAAAACTTTTTTGAAGGTCTCAACATCACGATGATGGACCAGAGTGGTCGTCAACGTCGCGTCCCTATTATTTGGCTTAATCAAGAGTTGTTTGCTCAGCGAAAGAATTACTGGGAAAGCTTGACTAATGAAAACGGAGAAGAAATTCAAAGACCGTTTATAGCAGTATCTAGAAAAGGAATTAAGCAGGGTACATCACCCAACAGAAGAACTATTCCATGGATGAAAAAATTTGGGTTCACAAGACCTAGGACTTTTGATGGAACCTTAATGGGGTACGACAAGTATATGGTTAGACAAGCTACTTGGGTAGATTGTGACTATGAAATTCGACTTGTCACCTCTTACATGGTAGACGTAAACGTTTTCTATCAAGAAATTCTCAGAGATGGCTTCTCAGATGGGCAAGGATATATGAATATTAATGGTCATCAGATTCGTTCAATCCTAGGAGAACCATCAGAAGACAATCAGGTATCAAGCATTGATGATGAAAGAGTATTTCAGATTTCTGCTCCACTTGTGGTGCATGGAAAACTTTTTGACCCATCTGACCACGAAAAAAAGACCACAATCAATAAGGTTGTCGTTAAAATGTGTGAGGACGGCTCTGAGAATCAGGGGGTAGCAAAAACTTTTGGCGGTCAAAGCTCAGCTAGACCATTTAGAAATAGCTGCGACCCAGTTAATGTGTACAGTTACAATAATTTCTTATTATCTTCCGTCGCAGCTGGTCAGAGCTACATAATCTCAGCATCGACTGTATTAAATGTGTCTGGGACTACTCTTGCAACGCTGGCTCCAGGGGAAATTTATGTTGTGCCTGCAGGCGCTAATGCGACTGTATTAGATTCTACAGGTGGTACACTAGCTTTAATTTCTGGCGGGCTAAGCGGAACAATTACAGATTCAACAATATTTAATTCCACTGGTGGAACAGTTGGGACAGTAACGGCACAAGGCGCGTTCCTTGCTCCTGATTCTACTGTTTTCGATTACTCAGGAGGAACTCTTGCGAGCTTGGCGCCGAGTGGAAGATTTACAGTGGAAGCTGTTAATATTTTATGGTCATCAGGCGGAACAGTAGCAACACTAGGGCCTTCGAGTTCATACCCGTTAGAGGCTGTTACAGTTCTTAATCACACTGGTGGAACAGTTTTTAATGACGCCGAACAGGGTCAGACTAGAAGTTTGTCTGCGGGTGTAGTATTTAATTTTTCAGGAGGAACTCTTGCGAACTTGGCTCCAAACGGAGTGTTTACCGTAGCAGCTGCTACAGGTGTTGTATCAAACTCTGCTGGAGTTTTAAAACTCGATACTACGCTTGGTCCTGGTGATAGCTTTGCATATGTTGTCTCAGATTTAAAAATTTCAAATAACAGACCTAAACAGATATTCTCAATTTCTGGTGGAGGTTCCAGCTTTTTCTTAGATGATATATCATGGATTAATAGCGATGGAGCGTCTTTGTCATTTTTGCCCATCTATTATGATTTAGAAATGACTGCCCCTAATATTGACATAATCGACTCTTCAGGGATGTCTGCTAATACGGTTTTGTCTGGAACTGTTTATACAAATTTTTCAGGAATAGTTACAGTAGAAAACTCAAATAGCAGCTTTGTAACTGGGTATACTAGTTTTGGGACTTATCCATTATCAGACATAAGCATTTTAAATTCTTCTGGTGGAACAGTAGATACGTGGCCAGCAGTTTCTGCTTATACGATTGGAGATGTAGTTTATAGGAACTCTACTGGTGGAACTTTAGCTTTCATGCCAAGCATTTACCCTTTAAACGGACAAATACAAATCCCTCAATTTTCCATTATAAATTCTGATGGCCAATCAGGGACAACTTTTGCCTATAATAACCAAGTTCATACTAATTTTTCAGGAGGCGGGAGTGGGACTCAAATAATTTATCAAAGACCCTCTCCTTTTATAGATGGGACCGTTTATCGAACAGGCGATACGGAGTGGCATGCTAAAAATGGTTCGTATGATTTCAATGCAGTTACCGCTAGCACAGTTGTTGCTGCTGCTCTAAGTTACACTGCTACCGAGAGTGACGTTAGAGAAACTTATCATGGAACTATAGGAGATGGCACTGACCTTATTGCTCCGACTTATTTGTCAAACAATAATTTTTTTGGCAACAAGTTTAGATTCACAGATAGTCTTGGAAACAAAAGTGATTCAAGCGCCTCTAGCTTGTGGGCGCATGTTGATTTTAATGGTCATAATTACACGGGAGCAATAAATAACTATGTTATTGACCATTTTACAGGTGTAGGCATGTATTTAAATTACATAACTAGCGGAAGCGCTTTTAACATGAATACAACAACATCAGACGGGGCCAGTTGGGAAAGTTGGATTGATTATTTAAAAGTCTTTTCTTATTCAGGATTTTCAAACTGGAGACCTTACAGCGTTAATGAGATGACCATAGGTCCTATGGGCGCTTTTCTAACGGCGGGTTTATATGATTGGGCTGGAGAATTCTTTAATGGGGAAAGAAGCGATAACAGAATGTATTGCCTTTTAGGTGAAAGCGAAAATGCGACAGAAGCTATGTTTGGGTTTGACAGTTCGGCTCCTGAATTAACTATAGACCAAACAAAAGCGGGTGGCTCTGGGTTTGGTCACAGAATTACTAATATTTTCGGTATAAGAACTCATTATTAATATAAAGTCTTGGTGCTTTTCTGTCCTATTTATAGGAAACTTAATTAGAAATGAAAATCACCAACAACAGGTCTACAGCTGCTATTTTTATGTACAAATGGAGCAATACGACTCAAAAAGAAAAATTTGCTGCATATGAAAAGCGAACACTTCCTAATTTAACGCATGCGGACCAGGTTTTATCTCGCCAATACATTGTGAATAGGACCACTTCTGGTACTGGTACAGCAGAATCTAATTTTATAGAGGTTACTACTCCAGGGCTAGCTAACAATCACGTGGTTAATTCATTAAAAGAAGTCGGAAGACAAACTAATGGGACTTGGGAGATTGAAGCTTAAAAACGAACAACAAGTTAAAATGTGTGGTTTTTAATACCATGCAGATGGTTGCTGAAAGTTACAATTCTTACCCCTTTAGGAGCTCACAACTAAATTCTCTGACTATTTATACAACACAGGGCAATACAATCACTAAAGTAAGAGTGAAAGTAGCTCAATAGCATAAAGAGTTTACACTTATAACTATAATGGCACTAATAAAATATCAGCGTGAAGTATGCGCTTTTGTTTTCGTAACAAACGCTGGAAGATAAGGAAAACGACAAAAAAATACAACACGACAAACTATAAAAAATGGCAACAATTTTCGTATCACCTGGAGTTTACACAAGAGAACAAGACTTTACAGCATTTGCTTCTAGAATTGGTCTGACCAGACTTGGAATTGTTGGCAAGACTCCAAAGGGTCCCGCAGGCGAAGCGATTCGTGTTAATGGCGGAGATGAATTCCTTTTGAGATATGGTGCAACGGATTTTAAATATCCTTCCACCTATGTTGCCAATGCATTCTTAAGCCAGTCCAATGACCTTACCGTGACAAGAGTTCTCGGTGAAGGTGGGTTCACAAATGGTCCAGCTTGGATTATTACAGCTGATTTCAGTAATGGCACTTCTGGGAGTAAATCAGGAACAACGCTAGCGGTTTTGCGTTCAAAGAAGTCAAACGCTGGCGTAGCATTTTATGACACGCAAACAGACATTATAATAGGTAACACTACCTCTGGTTCAACGTCGGCTTCATTTACTCTTTCTGCGACAACTGGGCCACTTACAGCTCTAACAAACTCAAGTATTACTGTATCTTTAGATGAGACTAAAAATGACTACATCGCTAAACTTCTTGGAAAATCTCCTGAGGTTGCAGTTGGTGCTTATGATTTTTATGTTGAATCTATCTATCCTCACTTTATTAGAGAGGCAAAGGCTAGAGCAGAAATATATGGAATCCACCCAGAGCTTATTTATAACTCAACTTCTGCGTGGACAGATTACGCAAGCGACTACACTCACGCTGTAACTCCTTGGATTGTATCTGAGGTAATTGGTGGAGATGTTCATAATTTATTTAAGGTTCACACTATCTCAGATGGTAACTCGTCAAACAGAGAAGTTAAAGTTTCAGTTGCTAACCTCGACACAACAAATAGTTTGTTTGACCTAATTATTAGGAAATACGAAGACAGTGATGCTAATAGCTTTAGTGTGTTGGAACGGTTCTCAAGGCTATCTATGAATCCTGCTTCAAGTAGGTATTGTGGGAAAATAGTTGGAACGCAGGACGGAAATTACCCATCTAGGTCTATGTTTATCAAATTAGAACTTGCAGAGAGCTATCCAGGCGATGCTCTTCCAGCAGGGTTTAAGGGGTACTCGTTGAGAAGTATGGCTTCTGGCTCAACTACAGTTGCACCAAATATATACTTCAAAACCAGTTATCTTTCTGATGACACAGTTTCTAAAACATATATGGGTGTATCTGAATTAGGATACACATCTATTACAGCTTCTCAGGTTTCTGTAAAAAATGCTGCTCAAAACGTTGAACATGATATTTTTCAATACCCAGGAGGAACAGCAACAAGCAAAACTACTACTCTTGGATTCCACATGGAGAGCACAGCTCCTGCTGCGCTTTATTCTTCTGGAGACAAAGCAGCGCTTTCAGCATACACAAAGACAAACTCAACAGTTGTTGACAGAGCTAAATTGAAATTTACAGTTCTTCCTTATGGTGGTTTTGATGGATTTAACAAGTACTTAACTTTTGATTCAAGTTCATTGTACTCTGAATTCACAGATGCTTATACAAGCAATGTGTCCGCATTTAAAACAGCAATTGACACGATGGAGTCGTCAGAAGCTGTTGATATCAACTTGATTACCACACCAGGAATTGATTATTCTAATAACGAAACACTTGTTAAGTATGCGCTTAACCTTGTTGAAGATAGAGTTGATTTGCTCTACGTTATTGACGCACCAAGACTTACTGTAGACACAGTGAAAGGAGACCCTGAAACCGCTGTTTCTAACTTAGAATCAACTGGAATTGATAGCTCATATGCAGCTACATACTGGCCTTGGATTCAAGTTGAAGACATCAACACTGGACGTTACGTATACATGTCTCCGACATACGCTGTAGTACGTGCAATGGCCTTTACTGATAACAAATATCAATCATGGTTTGCACCAGCAGGTCAGATTAGGGGTGTTATGCCAGGAAACGTTATCAGAGCAGACGTTAAGCTTACAAAGTCTCAGCGTGATACTCTATATGCAGGTAGAATCAACCCAATCGCGACATTTACTCAGAGTGGAGTTCAAATTCAAGGCCAGAAAACATTGCAAGTTAGAGAGTCTGCACTTGACAGAATCAATGTAAGAAGGCTGATGTTGAGAGTTCAGAGGCTTGTAGCAGCTGCATCACTTACACTGTTGTTTGAACAAAACGACCAGACAGTAAGAGACCAGTTCTTAGCGAAAGTTGAGCCGATTTTGCTTCAAATACAAAATCAAAGAGGTATCTCAGCTTTTAAAGTCACAATGGATGATTCTAACAATACGTCAGACACAGTCGATAGAAACATGTTAATTGGTAAGATTCAAATCAAGCCAACAAGAGCGGTAGAGTTCATAGACTTAATATTCCAAGTCCTTCCGACTGGGGCCCGATTTGAGGATTTTTGATAACTAACTTGTAATAATCCACTTAAGATTACATAATATACAGGGGCTTGCCATCACGGTGAGCCCTTTTTTTGTGCGTGCAGCTTTTCCCTAATCTGTGTTGAGATTTTTTTCCGCTATATTTGCATATATCTTTTCGAACTGAGCCAGTCTACTCATTGGGGTAAAAAGAGTTTTGTACCAACGAAGTGAAAACTGGTATGGTGAGTCTTTCAAAATCCTCTCAAATTTTTCCTGAGTAACTTTGGTCGGCAAGATATCTTGTATCTCCTCCGAAGTCAGCGTGGTGTTGACTTCAATCTCTCTATAGGTGATGTCTTCAGTCAGATTGTCCACAAACACAAATGTTTTCATAAAAGGAGCTAGGTGGAGAAAATTAAGAATGTGATGGACTTCATCTGCAAGCCTATCTTTGGGGTACGACTTTGCTTCTCCAAAAGGTATTTTGAAACTATCTTCCATTCTTTTTTTCGCGAGCTCTAATGCTTCGCCTTTATATCCATGCTCAGACAGTATGGAGGCGATTGTGGATATTGTAACATCTTTCGGTATCCTCTTGCGATTTGACGCAAGAGAGTCGAATACGCCAGGTACAATGGAGGCGATTGATTTAACGGTTTCTCTAGATATTGGATACATGCTTTAATATACGGGGAAAACAAATAAGAGTTACATGAAACCAAACTCTCAATCTTGCGTATATATGGTAACATGAAAATTATTAGCAAGTATAAAGACTATTATGATTATCTTGTAGACCATTACGGGATAGATGAAAAAGTCACAATCGACCGAACCAAAGGCTTTGTGCCTTTTGTTTCAAACCCAACGCGAGAAGGCGAATTCAGCGTGGCTCAAGTAGCTGTGTGCGGAATGCTTCACTCAGGGCTTATTGACCATAAAGGTGTAATTCACTGGGGAGACAGTGCTATTCCTTTCGGAAAAATGCGTTCAAAAAGTTGGCTGGATGATGGGTTGAAAATGCTTTATTTTGATGCTGGTTTAAAACGGAAAGACCGAATTGACCCCAAACCAGCTCCAACTGACCTTAACGCGAGAGAAAATTGTGCTGTTGTTTGGGTTACGGGCTATAGTAGTCAAGATACTAAGAATTGGCCAAAACTTGAGGTTGTGAATTTCGCTGGTTATATTCCTGCAGAAGAGATGTTTCAAGAAATTTATAGTTGGATGAGTGCTCGCAACGAACCCGACACCACCGACACACGAGATGATGCCACAAAATTATTGAACGCAGGGTTCGATAAAAAGAAATCTTTTAGACACAGAAAATGAGAAAAGCATATAGTGAAGTCACAGTGATTGGCGAAGATAGTAAAATACAAGGCTTATGCCTTGGATATGACCATTGCTCCGAACATGAATGGGGAATAAAGGGCATTCGAAGAAAACTAGAGCAAAACGACAGGGTTTATAATAAAACCCTGGGTATTGTCACTAAAAGTGTTTTAGGGGCAGAAACCAGGATGGTTCACAACTACGAAAACATTGTGTTGGGTAAGTTTGATTATTGGCATCGAAAAGGGACTCAAATAAGTCACGAGAAAAAAAATGGATACAAAAAGAAAATTGCTTTTTTTCTCGAAACAAAAGGCATATCGATTTATGCTGATGACCAAGAAAGTGCTTTAAGGGAAGGGCGATGTAATATGCTTTCTTATTATGAACTAGAAAGAGAAGAGCCACCAGAAGGGTTTCTTTGGTCTGAGTGGGATGAAAACAATCTCAGAGCAGTGTTTACCAATGAAGATATTTTTGACGCCCTAAAGGATGTGATTAAATCAAAAAATTTACTTGTAGGATTAGGAGGTAGTTTAAACCCATTTGCAGGAGCGGGATTATATATCTTGGATTTTAGAGCTTATTCAGAAGATGATGTTAAGGAAATGGCTCAAGCAGACCTGAACCACATCAACATGTTAGAATATGCGCGACTCACAATGATTGAAAAGCGTTTGAAGAAAGCTGGTAAGAGTTGGTTTGCTTTATCTCCAAAAAAACTGAATAAGGAGGATATGGAAAAACATAAAACCAAATTCAGCGTCATTTTTTGGCTGAATCCAACTGAACAAAGAATTGTTAATTATGGCTGGTTTACTGTTGAGGAGTTGAGGATGTGGATAAAAGGAAAAGGGCCTATAGTCAAGCAGGATGAAGTGGCATAGAAAAATAGATTTAGAAACCCTAAGGAATTCAGTTTTTGTCGTGTCTATAAATATTTTGGCATATAATACATTGCTTGATAAAGGTGGAGATAATGTAGAAAATCTTATACTAAATTCTCAAAAAACTCTTTCGGAAGGGCTAGGAATTGACAGCAATGAATATCTTCCAAGTATTCGTCTCAGCTTTTTTGAAGAGGACCGAAAAAAAACTCAAATAAGTTTTGGGTTTTATAAAAAAGTTGACGGGCTTAGGAGTGTGGCGACTCATTTTATATTCAACTCAGATTATATTAAGACGTATCTTAATTTGGAATGATGTCTGGCGGTATTTCGATGTTGATGTATCCTTGCTGAGGAATGGATAATCTATTTCCACCGTTGTAATAAAGCTGAAATTCTCCTCTGTATTTACCAGCTTCGTTTGTATCCACAGCCGCCCAATTGTATTGGATTGTTCCGCCTGATATAGATTGTAGCGAGCCAGCGGCTCCAGCTACTTTGTAATTCCCATGTCTATCCACCATTGAAAATGTAACAGCGGTAGCCCCAGTCATGTTGAATGGTATCCTAGTCGTGAGATTGGAGTAATCAAACACACAAATTCGCAACACTGGCAGAGTATCGTTTTGCTTGATGATGAAATCTCTTTGACTTAAAGGCATTATGACGTTGTGAATTGGTTACTAACTACTGTAAAATCTAGTGGTTTGTTGTTAAGCATTTCTACTTCTATTTCTCGTCCCACTGTCGGAGACATCTTAAACTTGAATCGGGTATACTGTAACTTTACTGGGGAATCAGCAGTGTACTTAACTCTCCAATAAATCTCGTAATTATCATCTGTGTTATAGAGAATCTCGTCGAGGTCTGCGAAATAGAATCCTACTTCTTGATTTGTTATTGTTGCTCCTGATTCCACAAGGGAATCACCAGTCGATGCGTTGTATACATCAGCAGTAAGAGATGCTGGGTTTATAACTGTATATGACTCGATGTTTGTACCCCCACTGTTTGAAAACGTGAGTACTCTGAATCGTCGGTATATCTTTATAACTCCAGCCATAATATATCACACAAAAAACCCTACTGTGAGGGTTTTTGTGTGTTTTGTTGTGAATTTCTTAATTACTGAGAATACACCTGTCTGGTTGGAGGGTCAGGGTAGGCATAATCAAATCATCAGAACTATAATCGTAATCTCCAAAGCTTGCGTCTACTATTTGGCATCCGATAAGGGTCCATTTTTGAATTTCAACTCCAGGTCCGTCTACCCCTTTCAGTACAAGGTTCTTTTTGTATCCAACTGCGTATCCGCCACGTCCCGTAGCTGATTCAAAGTGAAGTCGTACCCACTCCATCAATTTTTGAGTCGTAGAGGGACCAATCACGTCAATGAATGAAACCTCCATTGTTTGCCATACGGCTCTACCAGCGACGAATGTCGAAGTATTCATGTATGGTATCTCAACTGATTTGATGTTCAGTGAAGGCGCTTTCGTAGTTTGAACCATATACGAATCGATAGCAAGCTCCGTTGGGAACTCTAGCACAAATCGATTTTTTAATTTTGGTTCCTGCTCGATAGGAACAGGTCGAAACATATCTGCCATTATTGTAGCTTTTATTGTTATTTCCTATAAATAGCTGGCAGAAAAAAGTTTTGTAGCGGCTTGAGATATTAGTTTACCTATTTATTAAAAAGAGTACTTAAGAGTGTGTTTATAATACATTTTTAGATTAATCTAAATAGGTATTTACCATTATCATTTTTAAGCTTATATAAGCAAGGTTTTAATAGTTACACAAATGGAACGTAAAATAAAAAGAGCTCTTTGTCTTTCTGGTGGAGGTTCAAAAGGAGCTTGGGCAGGAGGTGTGATTCAATATCTTACTGAGGACTTAAAGCTCGACTACGACCTTTACGTCGGAACATCCACTGGAAGCTTGTTAGCTCCGCTTACTTCTATTCGTGAAATAAGCACTTTAAAAGAAGGTTACACCAGCGTAAGCGCTGATGACATATTCTCTTATAATCCATTTAGAAAAGACGGAAGTCCCAGTTATCTTAAAATGGCTTATAGAATAGCTACTTTAAAAACAACTTTAGGCGAGAGCGAGGGTTTATTAGAACTTATTAAAAAGTTTTTCAAAGAAAAACACTATGACAAACTCACTAGTGAGGGAAAGGAAGTAATTGCTGCAGTCGCAAATATTACTGATGAAAAAATTGAATACATGTCATCAAAAGATTGGGGATATGAAATGTTTTGCAAGTGGTTGTGGGCATCCGCCAATACCCCTCCTTTTATGACTCTTTTTGAACATCAAGGGAAGGAATATGTTGATGGTGCAATTTTGCAACACATCCCTATACAAGCTGCTATTGATGCGGGAGCCACTGAAATAGATGTTATTGTATTACGTCCTGAAAAATTTGGTGCAACAGCTAAAAACAAGACAAAAAATGTCATTCATCTCTCAAATAAACTAATTCGAATGATGCAACGTAAAATATCACAAACGAATGTTGAAATGGCTCAATTAGAAGCTAATAAGAGAGATGTTAAAATAAACATTATATACACGCCTTATCGACTAACTGAAAATTCGCTCGTTTTTGACAAAGAACAAATGTTAAAATGGTGGGAAGAAGGTTATGAATTCGCAAAGGAGGGGAATATGAGACAGTATAAACTTTCTAAACGGAATGTAATACGTGAGATAGAATAACTCGCCTATTTATAAAAAAAGCTCTTAAAATGGCATATAGAACAGGAGACACTATCTATCAAAACATTGTTTCAACCGATTCCAGTAATAATGTGGAGTCTGGGGCAACTTTCGTTAACAAGCTTTATCGAAATGGCTCTTTATATGCTGGCGCCACTCTTAATTTTGCCATATCTGATGCTCCAAGAGGAGTTTATACAGCAAGTTTTTCAGCTTCAACCATTGGAGAATATCAAATATATTTTAATAACATCACAACAAACACAATTTACATGTCTGGTATATTCAGCTTTAAATCTTCTGAAAATATATCGACAAGCATCTATATAGGTTCCTAATAGCTGAAAGTAAGGCAAAAATGACTAATTCTAAGCTATTTAGTGTTGATACAACCCTTTATGGAACAAACTAAGATATTAGACAAGGAAGCTGAATTAATGGAGTGTTCGATGGACCCTATTTACTTTATTAACAGTTTTTGTTATGCCTATGATGTACTAAAAGACCAGCAAGCCAACATTAAGTGTTTTGATTATCAAGAGAGAGTTCTGGATTCATACATGGACCACAAATGGAATGTGATTTTAAAGTCACGTCAAACTGGTTTATCAGTAATTACCGCATGTTATGTTGCCTGGAGAATGATATTTGGTCTGGATGAGACAATCGTAATTATCGCCAACAACCAAGACGGCGCAGTTAGATTTCTAAAACACGTCAAGAATGTTTTTATCAATCTTCCTGATTTTATTTATAGTAAAAACCGCGATGAAGTTTCTATGGCTACGATGAAAATCGAGCACGCCAATGGGAATATTGCAATCGCTAAGGCAGCTGGTAAAAACGCAGGTCGTGGAGACGCTCCTACTCTCTTAATATTAGATGAGTGGGCGTTTGTTAAAGACGACGATGATATCTGGACAGCCGCAGCCCCTTCTTTATCGCAAACAGAAGGAGACTGTATTGTTATTTCAACACCAAACGGAACAGGTAATCTATATCACAAGTTCTGGGTCGACGCCGCACGCGGAGATGGTGCCTTCAACCCAATTAAGGTTCACTGGACCGAAAACCCAAAATCAGCTATTGATTTAGAGTATAGAGAAGACTCAAAAGGTATTTTAAAACCTTGGAGCCCTTGGTATGAAAAGCGATGTAAAGAAGTTCAGTATGATGGAGTTAAAATAGCACAGGAGCTTGACTTATCATTTGAAGGTTCCAAGTTGTTAGCGTTGGACCCAGATTTAATTGCCAGACAACGACAGCGAATTGAGACTGAAAACATCAGGCCCGTCGTGTATTTTGATGTGACAGCAGAAAGTCATAATCTAGTTGGGACTGTCCAGCCTTGTCATATTTTCGAAGCACCAAAACTACAGGCTAAATATATTGTGGCTTGCGACGTTGCTTATAGAGGAGATGATTATTCAACTATTCAAGTTTTAGATGTAGACACTCTTAATCAAGTAGCGGAATACCAGGGTAAATGTGACCCAGATGTGTTCGCTCGTTACATTGAGAAAATTGCAATGTACTACAATACGGCGTTTGTGGTTGTCGAGGCCAACAATCACGGCCTCGTAACATGTTTTGAACTGAGAAATCAACTTAAATATCCAAGACTTTATGAATCAAAATCTATCAAAGAAATCCATGTTCGATGGATTGATTATAAAGTAAATCCAGGCGATGGGATTCCAGGGTTTCAGACGACAGCACAATCTAGACCAGGATTAGTAAACGCTATGCGTGAAGCATTTAGAGAAACCACAGCCACTGTGAACTCAATTCGGTTAATTGGCGAGATGGAAACGTTTGTTAGAAATCTCAAAAAGAACGGAAAAGAGGAAGCTGAGAAAGGATATCACGATGACTTAGTTATGGCTTATGGTATTGCCCTTTATATTAGACAGACAGAGTATTATAATGTGGTTAATGCTAAGAATATGTACAAATCTATGCTTGAAGCCATGACTTTCAACGCTAGTTCTTCCGAAGGGGCAGAAGAAACTCCAGACGAGAAAACACAAAGGTTGCGGGATAAAAAAGATTTTGATGAAAATTTTATCCCTCCAGGAGCAGGAGGATTATGGTTAGGAAGCGACGATGAAGCTGATGAAGACGACCCAAACGACCTTTCATGGCTGGTTGGGTGATGCAAAGAGGCATGAAATAAAAAATAAAAATGGCACAAGAAAGCAATAATAGTATATTTCAAAGAGTCTATGACGCTGTTAACAATAACAAGCGACGCACTCCTCCTATGGACGCACAAGGGCAACCGCCTGGAATATCCACTCCCTCGCAAGGTCTTTTTGGTTCATTAGAGGATTTTCAACAGCAGTACCTTGATTGGCAAGTAAATAAAATCAGTCATGACCTATACACCAGAACTATTTATTATGACACAGACCGTGTCAATTCTTATCATGATTATCGTGCAATGGACCAGTCTCCAGAGGTGTCTGCCGCATTAGATATAATTCGAGACGAATGTCTCACAAGAAACGAGCGTGGAAACATTTTAGAGGTTTATAGCTCCAATGATAGAATCAAATCTAAGTTAGATGATTTATTCCATAACAGAATGAATATCGATTACAATTTGAGTTTATGGATTAGAGACCTTATTAAGTATGGAGATTATTTCGTTCACTTACATGTCCATAAAGACGAAGGTATTTATGACTTCATGACTCTTCCTCAAGAAGAAATTCACCGTGAAGAAGGATTCGATGGAACAGCAAGTTCTGTACGTTTCCGCTGGGAAACAACGCAAGATTACTTTGAATCGTGGCAGGTTGCCCATTTCAGGCTTATTGAGGATACTAGAAAACTTCCTTACGGACGGTGCTTGAAGCACGACACTTATATAGAGACAAGTACAGGGTATAAGTTTATAAAAGATATAGAGAAAGGAGATTTAGTTTTTTCATTTAACTCTGACACACAAAAAAAAGAAGTCACAAAAGTCTTAGATACAATTTGTTCTGGTGAAAAAGAAATTATAAAGATTAGAACAAAGAATAATGAAATAGAAACCTCTGAGGAGCACAGTTTTATGGTGTACGAGGATGGTGGGTTCGTATACAAACAAGTTGACGATTTAAGATTAGGAAATCTGCTTGTTATAGATTCTGGAGAAAACCCTTCAGGGGTAGATATTTTTTTAAATAAAGAACTAAAAGAAGAGAGAAACTTCAACGGATATAAAAACAACATTGATTTAATCCCTGATGTTGTTGATGTTGATTTTGCAAGGCTATGGGGTTTTTTACTAGGAGATGGATGGGTTTTTAACGATTCTGTTTTTTTTGCACGAGGTATTGACGAATCTTTAAATAAAAAATACGCTTCACTTTTGAAGAAGTTTTCAGGAAAAGACACTATAAACCTTAAAAACGCAAATTTAGAGGGTAGTTTAGAATTTTCTCAAACAGTATGTAACTCAAAGTTGCTTTCTTATATTCTCGAAAATAACGGGTTTAAAGGAAATGTTTATATTAAAAGATTGCCTAGTTGGATTTTTGAGGCGTCATTAGAAATAAGAGAAGCTTTAATAGAAGGCATTATAGACGCTGATGGTTCTGTAAATATTGACGAGTGGAACTGTAAAAGATACACAATAGAATTAGCAAATGAAATTTTAGTAAAAGACTTAAAAACGCTATTACAATCAATAGGTAGAAAGACTGGCAAAATCTGTTCAAGAGATAGAAGTTCTGTTGTTTTTTGGGGAAAAGAATACAAAAGAAAGAAAAGTTTCTACTTCTACTTTTATGACTCTAAAATTAAACAAGCAGCAAAACATGAGTTATCAAATAGGATTAATAGTGGTTTCATCTTATCTCCAATCATCTCTATTGAGAACTCTGAAAAAGCAGAGCAGGTTTATGATATCCACGTAGAGCATGAACACCATAATTTCTATGCGAATGGGATAGTCGTTCACAACTCTATCTTAGACCCTGCTAGAAAACTTTGGAAGCAACTACAGCTCGCTGAGGACTCAATGTTGGTCTATAGAATCACAAGAGCTCCAGAGCGTAGAATATTCTACATTGAGGTAGGCAACTTGGAGGATGCTGATGTTAAGCAATACATGCAGCGTATCCAAAAGCAAGTTAAAAAACAGCCTATTGTGAATCAGAACGACGGCAATATGAGTTATCGTTATGACCCAATGAATATCTCGGAAGATTATTTTATTCCAGTTCGTGGTGACAAGAGCACAAAAATTGACACACTTCCTGGAGCTTGTTTGGCTCTAGATACTAAAATCAACCTTCTTGATGGTCGAAGCCTTGAGCTTCAGGAAATCATTAAAGAGCGTGATGAAGGAAAACAGCTTTGGACTTACAGTATAAATCCAGAAACTGGAGTAATAGTTCCAGGAAAAATTACATGGGCTGGAGTTACTCGTAAAGACGCTAAAGTAATGAAATTGACTTTTGACAACGGAGAGTCTGTTATTGTTACACCTGACCACAAGTTCCCTACTCGTTTTAAAGGTATACAAGAAGCACAAAATCTTGAAGAAGGAGATTCTATGTGGAGTTTTGAGAAGAGGTTTCAGAAGATTTTCAAAAACAAACCTAAAGCTAAAACATATGAACAAGTGTGGGACCACCAAAGCAAATCCTGGGAGTATACACATCGTATGGTTCATAATTACATGTATGAGCGCAATTTGCACAAGGAACATGTTTATCAAAAAAATGTGGAAAACAAAAACGTGATTCATCATTATGATTTTGACCGATACAATAATTCTCCAGAGAATTTAAAATTAATGAATTTCCATGACCATGTTATGCTTCATCAATCTATGTATGCTTCTTATAAAAAAGAGCGTAAAGAAGGTAGAAATAAGTATTGGGATAATATCTCTGAGAAAGAATTAGAATCTAAAAGAGTAGTAGCACGAATCAACTTAGAAAAAGCAACAGAACGAATTCAAGAGCTACTGCAAGATGAAGATTTTAAAGCTGATTTTGAAAAGAAACGAATAGCTGGATATCGTAAAGCAAGAAAAACATCTTCTTCTCGTCTAAAATCATCTATTGCCGCTTCTAAACAATGGGCCGATGGTTCTCTGCGTGAAGCCATTCAAGAAAAACAAGAAATAAATTACAACGATGTAATGTTGGAGTTTGTGGTCTCTCGTTTTCAAGACGGCATGAGTGCCACCAACATTCTACGAGACATTAATGTCTCTAATTCTGGGTTTATGTCTGAATTTAACAACATAAACAAAGGGAACAAGCAATTGAAGAAAATGTCATCTTTCACCCACAATAACTTAGTGAAGATGATGAAGTCATTTGGGTATTCTAACTGGAGAGATTTCACGAAAAAAGCCGAATTATTTAATCATAAAGTGGCATCGATTGAGTGGCTAGAAACACCTCAAGACACAGGCACAATAACTGTAGATGGAAATCATGAACTACATGACCACCATAATTTTGCACTTTCTGTCGGAGTTTTTACACAAAATAGCAATCTAGGTGACATTCAAGATATTGAATATTTAGAAAATAAACTATTCGCGGCGTTAAAGGTTCCAAAAACTTATTTGAATTATGCTGAGAATTTACCTGGGGGGCCAACACTGTCTCAAGCAGATTTAAGATTTGCTAGGACCATTAATAGAATCCAGGAGCAAGTTCTAATGGAACTTCGTCGAATTGGTAAAATTCACTTAGCGTTTCTTGGGCATGAAGACGAGATTAATGATTTTGATTTAAAACTCACAAACCCTTCTACTCAACAAGAGCTGTTGAAGCTAGAGACGATGAAATCTCGACTTGAAGTATTTACATTGTTTGTGTCACAAGATATCTACTCACCTGCTTCTTACACTTGGGGTATGAAATACATTCTTGGATTTTCTGAAAAGGATATCAAGAAAATGCTTCGTCAGAAAAAAGTTGAAAGGAAACTGTTTACGGAGATTGAATTTGCTCCGCAGACATACAAAAAGATTGGATTGTTCAAAGATTTGGATGATAAATTTGAAATCCCAGGAGCAGCAGAAGCACTCCAAAACGCTGAGAACGAAGATTTAATGGGAGATGACGGCGGCGGCGGCGGCGGAGGCTTTGGCGGAGGAGGAGACTCGCTGGCTGGAGACCCATCTGGAGACCTTGATATGGGAGGTGGAGATGAAGTTGGAGGCGATGCAGGAGGAGCGCCTCCAGTAAGTGATAGCGAGCCTATATCAGAAACTAAAAGAGAACGCATTTGGGAAGGTCACAACAAGCGTGTTGATAGTGCAATTGATGACTTGCTTAAAGAGCTTGAGGAAACCGATGAAGAAGTATTTACGGAAGAAAGCGAGGAAGAAAAGAAAGACAGAGAAAAAAACGTTTTGTTTAAATCAAACGAAGAATTTATCAGTCAGACTGATAAAATGATTAGTGAGATAAAGGGAAATTTAAAAGAATCTGAGAAAAATATTGAAAATTACATTATACCAAAAGGAGTAATAAAAGAAAGAGTTCAAGGAAACCCTCTTGTCTCTACCAGTAATGATTTAGCAAGAAAAGCTAGAGATATAATGGATGAGATTGACCAAATAATATCTGAAACTGGGCAAAATTCTGATATGGAAATAATTGAAGAAGACTATGACGAGGAAGAGTAAGTTTGATGAACACTCAAATGTTAATGACACGTACAGTGTAAAGCGTAAACTAGCGAAGATTATAGAGGAACTAGAGGACCTTTATTCCACTGATGTAACTAAATTTTACAGCTACCGAAAAACGAAATCGGCGGGAACGAGAAGTCGTTCCCGCCTTCGGCGTATACATGCTGCTTTAAAAGATTTATCTAGAGACATTCTGAAGCAACGACAAGACTACGACTCAGATTACGAATAACTTGTCAATCAACGTCGGTATGATTATGTTGATGAATGACAACACGAGCTCCAAACTGGGATTACAACGGCTATCCAACAATAAATTTAAGTAGTCTCACGACAGGCTAAACAGCTGTTAATTAGTATAATTAACCCTTCAATCCTCATAGATTCAATGAATTAGTTTTAAACTAAAGTTGGATTATAACTTAAAATTGAATTATATTTGCTTCGGCAACACACTAATTCAACAACATGTATATAGTCTTCGATACAGAGACTACTGGCAGGCCAAAACGGTTTAACGCACCTTGGACAGATGCAGATAACTGGCCTCGACTAGTACAGTTAGCCTGGGTTGAATATGCACAAGACGGCAGCGAAATATCCAGGCACGACCTTATAATTAAACCTGAAGGATACAACATTCCTCACGAAGTCGTTCAAATACACGGCATATCAAACGAAAAGGCGCACGCAGAAGGAATTTCTATGCTTGATGCCTTAAATCAGTTTAAAATTGCTCTAGAGCGTAACTATTACCTCATAGCACATAATATCAATTTTGACCTTGGAATTATGGGGTGTGAATTTCATCGAGCATCGATGAGTCACAATCTAGCTTCAATATTTCCCGTTGACACGATGAAGCTTACAATTGACTTTTGTAAATTAAGGGGTCGTCGGGGTTATAAATTTCCAAAACTTATTGAGCTCCATAATAAGCTTTTTGGGAAAGACTTTTTAGGTGCTCACAACGCATTTTTCGATGTGCAAGCAACCGCTAAATGTTTTTTTGAACTTCAACGGCTTGGCATTTTCGGATTTAAAGAACTTCCTTCCGATTCCTCTAATGGGTTTTCTTCTGAGAGTGTTGCCCACGTATCGGTATCCCCAGAAGAGGAAGCTAAGCCGTTAGTTCATTTCTCTTGTCACACTCACTATAGCTTGCTTCGTGGCTCAGGTAGTATTGATAATTATCTTAAGCGTGCTAAAGAACTAGGGCACACATCTCTCGCTGTTATTGATGTCGAAACCATGTCAGGCAGTCTAGAGTTGTCACAGAAAGCTGAAAAATACGGAATCAAGCCAATATTTGGAATTGAAATCTATCTCAACGATACTGTTGGCTCCGAAGAGTCAGAAAAAGGTGGATACCCAATAAAAATCATTGTTAAAAACCAAGTGGGTTTTGTAAACCTTAATAAGCTGATATTTAAATCTCATTCAGAAGGTTTTGATGGGATGTATTCTCGTATTCACACTGATTGGTTAATTGAGAACAAAGAAGGTTTGATTGTTACCACTGGAAACTACCAAGGATATCTCGCAAGTTTGTTTTTTAAAGGACAAAAGACGGCAGCTTCTAAATATTGGGAACGATTACAAAAAGCATTTGGCCCAGATTATATCGCAGAAATTAAGTTTTCAGAGATTGGTGAGCAAAAGCGATTTAACAACTTTGTTTTAAAAATGGCATCCGCCACGAAGGCAATGGTGATTTTAGATAATGATGTTCATTATGTTAAGCAAAAAGAAGCGTCTTTGCAAGACACTGTTTCCGCTATAAAACAACAAATAGGGATGGATAAGTGTCGTTTAGAGGAACGAAGAAATCTGTATTATTTGTCGAGAAAAGACTACTATGTTCTGAATTCAAAATTTGGATACAATTACCCGCACAACATTCTACAGATATTCATGGATAACACTTTGAAGCTGGCTGAGCGTTGCAATTTTGAATTTGAAGTAGGGGTTGAAAAATACCCTCGTTACGAACCAACGAAAGACATTATAGATTGGGCAGGAGCAGAGGACACGGAAACCATTATCACAAAGATGGCTTTTGCGAAACTCAAGCAAAAGCTCGGACGTAAGTTTACCAAAGGAAAATTACAACAAACACAAGAGGTTGTAGATGAGTACACAAATAGACTCCATTACGAGTTAAAAGTAATTAAGGACAAGAAGATGCTTGACTACTTCCTTGTAAACTGGGAAATTATTCGAGATTATAAGAAAAGAGGTTTTGAAATTGGAAGTGGAAGAGGCTCTGCAGCTGGTTCTTTATTAGCATGGTGTCTTGACATCACTAAGATTGACCCTATTCAATTCGGGCTGTATTTTGAGCGTTTTTTGAATCCAGCACGTAATTGCGTTACTGAAGATGGGCTGGTGTTGATGAAAGATGGCTCACTGAAACCTATCGGAGATATTGTTCCTGGGGACCCAGTTGAAACAGAATCAGGCAACGGCGTTTTGGTTCAAGTGCATAAGCGAGATATCACACCAGCTGATGAGGTGTTTGAGATTGAAACTGAAGATTCCATCATTGTAAAATTGACGGGGAATCACATTGTACCTGTGATGCGCAAAGGAGAGCGTGTTGATATTCGCGTGGATGAGTTATTAGAGACAGATAAAATGTTAATACGAAAATTATGATAGTACAAGGAAGTAGAGATATTAATTTTAAAGGTATGTGTCAAGAAGGTTCTAAACTTATAATTCCAGCTTGGCAAAAACCAACAGAATGGGATAAGCAGGTGAGAATATTCTTAGACCACATTATAATGTCAATGTCTTCCAATAAAGGCTCTCATGATATTGGAAGAATTAACGCGAGAGATACCCACAAAATACCCTCTAATGAGAAGGGGTGGTTTGACAATATTGATGAAAGAGGAAATGAGATTGCAGAAGCGCTTTGGGGGCTGTATGAACTGGAGTTTAAAAATCCGAGCCTATCTATAGATAAAGACTTTCTAAAATGATAGATTTATTATTAAGCATAGAAGATATTACAAAAGCGGAACTCGACCAAAGACTTCGTGAGACTTCTCTTATTCATGCTGTTCCAACAAAAAAAGAAATCAAAGAGTGGCCATATAAGTGTGGTTTAGCTGTTTCTCCTTCTTGCATTATTGGAGCTATGTTAATTAGAGATAATAAAAAAACTGGTGTCATCACTGGTTTTCATTACATCATTGACCGTGGTAAGACGCAGATGAGATTGGAGGTGGATACTAAAAACTACCCTTTAACTGGGAGTCAAGTTGAATATTTTACAAAAATTTATAACAAAAAAATACGTCACAAACTCCATCCTTCTAGAGGGGGAAAGTTTTTTTGGGAGCATGGGTTTTATATGAAGCACGGTGATTACAAAAAAATATACTATCGAACAAAAGGTTATAGAGAAAAATATCAAAAAGGATTAAATGAAACTTATGGAACAACAGGGTTAACTTCTCCAGTACAAATACAAGAAGTTAGAGATAAGATATCTAAATCCATTCAAGACAAATACGGGGTGCCTTGGTTTTTAAACAGAGGAAGTCATTATAGTGCTGTGACTGAAACAATGATGGAAAAATATGGAGTTGAGAATATATTCCACAGTGATAATGTGCAACATGAAATCCAAGTCAACTTTGGAAGTGGGAGTTCTAAAAAAGAGCAAAAACTCGTTGAATACCTTGTTTCTGATTTAAAGCTTATTGATTCGAGTTTTTATGATGAAAGTGAAAATCAACAAATTATAGTTGCTGATGTTGAAAACAAAAAAGCATATCATGTAGATTTTTATAATCCTAAAAACCGTATTATAGTAGAATTTTATGGAGACTATTGGCACTGTAATCCATTAAAGTTTAAAGCAGATTACTTTCATCCTCATAAAAAGAAAACAGCAGGACAACTTTGGGAGATTGACGAACAGAGAATTAAGCAAATTAAAAAGATAACAGGATATCGTGTTTTTATCATATGGGAACATGATTGGGACAAAAACAGAGAAGAAGTAAAAGCTACCTTAAAAAAAGCAATTCAATGAAGACAGTCAGCATAAAGTCAATACGCAAGATACAGTACGACGGGCCAGTTTATGACTTATCTTTTGAAGGGGACCCATATTTTATGGTCAAATCTACTTCTAGTAAAGCTTTAAATAAAGAGTGTAACTCACTGATAATCATACACAATAGCCCTCCCGATTTAGATATTGATTTTCAAACAGGAACAGACCATGAAACTGATGACTTCCTTTACAAAAAATATGGTAGAGAACGAGTAATGAGTGTTGGTACTTTTTCTAAATGGAATGAAAGAGGATGTTTGAAGGACGTTGTTCGTGCACACCGTGGGCCAGAAGCAACAGGAACTGAATCGGATGTAGCTCAAATCACTAAAGAGATGCCGAAGTTCGACAAAGTCGAATACAACTTGGCTTGGTGGTTAGAAAACCATGCTCAGTCAGATGATTGCAGTCCACTCGTACAAAGATGGCTTACTGATTCATCCAACAAAGTAATTATAGAACAAACACTGGCTCTTCAGGGTCAAGTGAGAGGTTTTGGTAAACACGCCGCTGGAGTTGTTATTACTCCTGGGCCTTCTTGGGACTACCTCCCAACAAATATGATTGTCTCTAATAAATCAATTGTATCAGCATATCAAGAGGGGGACCGCTCTGGAAAAGACTTGAGTTATCTTGGGATATTGAAGCTTGACCGTTTGAAAGTGTCAACAATTAATATCATCATGGATTGTATCAAGATGGTTAAGGATGGTGAAAAGATTGATTTGTTCGATACAATAATGAATATTGATGAGCAGTTTGATGACCAAAACCTTTACAAGGAGTTAATGCTTGGTCAGAACCACGGTATATTCCAATTTGAATCGCCAGGCATGAACGCTTTGATTCGAGGACTCAACGTTGAGAACTTTGAAGAAATGGCTGCTTGTAATGCTCTTTATCGACCAGGCCCAATGGGAATTGGAGCCCACCGTCAATACGTTGATAACAAGAGGTTCCCAGGACAGATTGAATTTCCATCTGATTTGATAAAGCCAATATTAGAAAAAACTAACGGTGTACTGGTGTTTCAGGAGCAAATTCAATTTATCGCAAAAGAGATAGCGGGAATGGATTTAGGAGAGGGTGATAACTTGCGTCGTGCACTTGATAAAGCTGCGAAGCTTATAAAAAAAACAAACCAAGGAGAAGAACTCACTCAGGACGAAAAGGAAAGTAAGAACTATAAAGCTTACGAAGAGTATTGGAGTAAGTTTGTATCTGGAGCAGAGGAAAATGGTGTTCCGAAAGAAGAGGTTGATAAAATCCTTTTATACCTTTCTGATTATCTAGGGTATTCGTTTAACAAATGTTTATCTGAAAACTGTGAAGTCACAGAAAAGGAAAAGGGAAAAATATCTCTTTTAAAAACTAGGCCAGGAGATATGATTTTAGGTTATAATCCAGACACGAAAAAAAATGAATGGGTTCCAGTGAAAGCTCGTCATAACAACGGTAAAAAGAAAGTTTATCGAATTAAGACAAGTAGTGGGAAAATTTTAGAATGCACTTTGGACCATAAAATAATGACTGAACAAGGTATGTTACCTCTGAAAGATATTATTGAACAAAAGCTTTCTGTAAAAATAAACTAGTTTTAACAAATCTCAGTCTATATACTATATATTATGAAAGTAAAAATCGATTTCAAAAAGGATATAGTGAATGGCGAAGATATTGATATGAAAAAATGGAGGGCAAAGTTGTCATTAGTTTTAATTAGACAAAACAACAACTACTACAATTCTGAGATATCAAATTATTATCACAAAAGTGTTTATGGGAAGAGTTTGGTAGATTTGCTTCCAGAATCCATTACAACTCCTTTGTGTCCGATTACAGGAGATAAGCCTAGTTACAAACTTCAAGGCTCTATTGTTTTCGGTAAATTTTCGAATAATTGTACTACAACAGAAACTGCTAAGTACGTGGCGGAAAATAATAAAGAATATAAACTTCACGTCGAAAGAATGAAGGAAGAACGCAAAGGAAAAGGAAACCCTATGTACGGTATAAAAGCTTGGAACAAAGGAAAAACTAAAGATAATAATGAAGTCATGAAAAAGCTTTCTGAGCGCAGAAAAGGCGTTGAATTCAGCAATGAAACACTTGAGCGCATGTCAGAGAGTGCTAAAAAAAGAGAAATACATGGTCATACTGGATTTAAACATTCAGAAGAAACTAAACAGCGCCTTAGAGATATAACGATAGCTAGATACAAAAGTGGTGTCTATTCTCATGGTCAATCAAAACCTCATCTTGAGGTAAAGAGAATGCTAAGTGAACGATTTGGAAAAGATACTTATTCTGAATCAAATCACGCTAAAGAATTCAAAGGTACATGGGAAGAAGAGTTTTCTTGTTATGGTTATTCTTTTGACTTTAGAATAGGAAGCATTTTAATAGAAGTACAGGGAGATTTTTTTCATAGTAATCAAAATACAAGACATAGCGGGTGTACTCATGATGTTCAAATAAAGAACAAGAAAAGAGATATAAAAAAAAGGCATGCAGTTGAAAGTGACGGGAGTTTTCAGCTTATAGAATTGTGGGAGAATGATATAATTAATAACGAGTCAATTATAAAAAACAAAATAAAATGTTTGAATCTATTATAGAAGTTGAAGAAATAGGAGTGGTAGATACTTACGATTTAGAAATCGATAATGAACATCACAACTTCTATGCAAATGATATCTGTGTTTCAAATAGTCACTCGGTTTCATACGCATACATCGCTATGCAAACTTTATACTTAAAGCATTACTACCCAGTATACTTTTATACAGCGCTATTGAACGAGCAAAAGTCTTCAAACGCTGGAAAGGAGAAAGAAAAACAATGGCTGACTCAGACAATCACCGCTGCAATATCTAGAGGAATCACTATAAAACCTCCGACTAGATTCTCAATATGGAGATGGTCGATGACTGGCCCCAACGAAATCACAATGGGTTTCTCTAGCATGACTGGGATGGGAGATATTGCTTATAAAGAGTTGAAAGATAATTTAGCAATAAAAGGGAAGAAATTTAGCGAAATATCTATGGCTGCTTTTTTTGATATACCCTTCACTAAATTCAACAAGACTTCTTTTCGTTCTTGTTTACAAGCGGGAATGTTTGATGACTGGAGCACTTCTAGAGAATATTTAATGTTTCTAAGAGATAAAAACAGGAAGAAAAAACCTAAAGACGCTTCGCAGTTTGCAATGTTCGACATGGATGATATCGAGTACACTCATAGAATAGACCATTTAAAATACGCAGCAACTTCCGATATTGAAAAGCAAGATGAATTTATGGGAGTATGTGGTTTTGATATGGAAGAAATTAATCGAGTTTCAATTATTCACACCCGAATGGGGGAAATGAGTGACAAGTCGAAAGAAGCTATTCTTCCACTACCACATTATGCTGAAGAAGGTTTTTACTGGTTTATTATCAATGATATCTTATTTAAGAAAACTAAAAAAGGAAAAGACTTTATCTCTATACATGGAAGCGATGGTATTGACACTGTAAAGTTCAATATATTTTCTCCAATTAGTGAAAAACTTCTTCCTCAGCTACAGAAACAAGCTGTATACGTAGGCAAATTCAAACGAAACGAAAAAGGATTTTTAAACTTTAACGGAAGAGTTAAATTAACAACAGTAATGCATGCATATGAAGAAACATTATTGGTTTGACAAACACCTCTTGAATAACTTGGAGGAATCAAAAGAATCAGGCGGTATAATCGCATCAATAGGGACAACTCGGCGAATGCGAGCCAATGGCACGTTATTGTACAAAAACAGCATGATGCAAGACGGATGGGATTATTTTCCTCTTCGACTTGAAATCGACGGACAACCAACATTTAGATACGTTTGTGAAAATGATTTTCATAAGCTTTGTCGAGAATATAAGATGTACGATTTAGGAGCTATGATGAGGGTGTTAAATGTTTTACAACAGACCATCGTCGTGTGCCCACATATAAAACAACAAGAGGACAACTCTCAATTTTACGACAATTAGGAAAACGAGATATTATATCAAGACAAATGAAGGCGTTATAGGTCATTTCCATTACAGGAATGCTTTAGACGCTCTGGCTTTGTATTACCTAATTCGAGGGCGATTCAAAAAATCCCCTGTAATTTATAATTTTTCCTGGAGGTCTGCTTCGGAAAAGCTTGGTATATCCGTTTCAATCCTTAGGAGATGTGTTCCAACGATGATTAAATGGGGTCTTGCTAAATTTCACCACGGCAACCTCCAAATGGTCTCTCATAACAAAGTAGAAAAGCCAATTAACGGGCTCATAGTTAAACATCGATGCACGATAGATACACAAGGTAGAAATATCACCACTGTGTCTGAAATGAAGAAGCTGCTGCTTCTAAAATTAGTTGAGTACAAAGCAAGACAGATACATCACGTCCACTCTAGCCTTAAGAACGAGATTAGCAACCGCTTCAATGAAGTGAATAAAGAAAATCGTACTGAAATTAAGGGAGAATTTGTGAGCATGTCTGTAACGCTTATTTCCAATGAATTAGAAATTAGCAGAACCCAATCTCAAACGCTAATACAATGGTGGGAGAAGATGAATTACATTGAAAGAATAAAAGGCCGAAAAAGAGCTGCACACATAATTGAGGGCACTTCTGTAAAGACTGTAATAGTACCTAAAAAAGCTAGGAAAGTTGTGGGAGAAATAATGAAAGAGAAATTCGGATACGGATACTGGTGGAAAAACTTATTCATTACCGTTGAGCCAAACTTTTTAGCATTCCTCTCATTTCCACTCAAAGCAAAGAGCGGCCCTGGTTGCTAAGAATCATACGCTATTCAACACACTGTGGTTTTAGTCAAAGACGACAAATATTAAGTGATAGAACCCCAGTCAAAAAGCGCTAATACTGATATAATAAAGGTTATTATTATACCGACAGCAACTCCAATCCCTACTATGTAGCTTTTGTAGTCTTCAAGTTTAGAAATTCTTTCAATGAGGCTGTCTGTTGAATTTTTAACTTCAACTACATTTTCGTTAATTTCTTTAATCAGAGTCTTTATTCTTTCATCTACACGGGCTTGAAATTTGTAAGAGGATTTTTCTATCTCATTTTTAATTGACGTTACTCCTGATTTTAGCTCAACAATTTCTTTCTCTAGTCCTTTAAGTTTTGTTATCTCTAAATTACTATCTTGAATGCCTTCACGAAGTTTTTCAGAGTTTTCATTTAAACGTTCTAATTCACGAATGATGTGCTTTGACCATTCGTTCCATCCATTTTTTTCTTGGTTATCCGACATCTTCACTGTTATGTTTATCGTTATTTAACTCTTGGATTACCTTGCTAGACAAAACAATATAGCTCACTTCTCCCTCTTCATTCAATATTGGACTTACTATGCTGCTTGCTAGCTTATAACCTTTTGTTTTATGCTTCCCTCTGTACTTTACAATAAGTGTTTTTTTTGTATTCAAAACACTTAACATTTTTTTCATTGTTTTTTCTTCATCTTCTGGATGAATCAATTCTGATAAACTTTGTTTTACATGCTCTTCAGGAGCATATCCAGTATATTCTAAACAAGAGGGAGATATGTAAACCAAAGACGGAGGGCCATCGTTTATTTTATACACTTTCACAAGTTCACGAGTGTTATGAAGAATTTTCTCATATATTTCCCTGTTTATAAAAGCTTCTTTTTCAGATTTTATAACTTCTGTAATCACCTTAGTGCTAGTCCTTATTTCAGTAATTTCTCCATTTTCAAGTATCGGCTTCGAACAAGACTCTACCCACACATAATACCCTTTTTTATGTCGAAGTCGAAACCTTGCAATTTGAAAATCTTTATTTTTCATCAAAGGTTTGTGTGATTCTTTTTTTATTCTTTCAACATCTTCAGGCAACACAAAATCATAAGCATTTTTTTCAACCATGTCACTTTGACTGTATCCAAAAAGCTTTTCGTAAGAAGGAGAAACGTATATATAATTTCCTTTGGTGTCATGCAAGCAAATAGCTTCGTGACTACTTTCAGTTAAAACTTTGTAAATTTTATCTTGTTTACTAATTTTTATAGCTTGTTGAATTTCTGTTGTTATGTTCGCACAAACGCTGTAATTAATCCCATTATTATCAGGAATTGAAGAATTCCATTTTAACCAAACGCTATGACCATCCTTATGGAGATATTCATTCACAAATCCTTCAATAACACTCTCAATACCTTTTTTTAGCTTAGTCAAAACAGCTTTAGTTTTATCAACACTGTTCGGAGAAATAAAAGACAATATAGGAGATGATAGCAATTCCTCTTCAGAGTATCCTAACCACTTGCAAAAAACAGAATTAACTTTAATAAACATTTCATCTTCAACATTTGCTATACACATTCCAGCTGAAGAGTTTTCAAAAAAACCTCTAAACATTTTTTCTGAATCAAGAATATCTTTGTCGCGTCGATTAAGTTTTTCCGTGAGTGATTTAAGAAGTTCTATGTTAATATTGCTCTCCATAAACGGCAAACTATTTTTTAATTTAAAGGTTTATCATAAATAGGCAAACGAAACCATTTTGCCCTATTTATGATAAACACAGAACGATGAGCATGCAGAAGAAAGCCGCGTGGTTAAAGAAGCAGATGTATAAAGACTTGTATAAAGACCAGCATGAGATAAACAAGAAAAAATATATGGAAGGGCAAGCTGCGGCAATGACCAAAAAGATGACCGCCCCAGAAAAGAAATTTGAAAAGATGATGAAGAAGATGGGTGTGAATTGCGAACCTCAAAGAATTCTTAACGATGTGATTTATGATTTTTACCTACCAGACTATAATGTTTTAGTGGAGATTGATGGAGATTACTACCATGGAAATCCAAAAGTCTATACCGAGGGGGAGCTAAATCATATGCAAATTAAGAACAAAAAGAACGACCTCTATAAAGACAGCCTTGCACGGGGGTTGGGTTACGTTCTGGAAAGAGTATGGGAAAAAGACATCAATGAAAATTACAGTTCTGTGTGTGAGCATTTTGAACAATACAATAAAGAACAATAATGAACAACGAGTCATACATACGAAGCGAAATTCGCAAATACTTATTGGAGTATTCTAATATTGGGGCAGATAATGGCGAGGAGCTAGAATATTCTCCAGAATCAATTGAGGATTTAATTGCTGTGGCTCAGCAGCGAAAAAAAGACCAAGAAAAAAGTCTCAACAGCTTAAAGAAGCAGCAGGGTATTCAAGTGCATCCAGATAAGTCAATCAACACAATGATGAAAAAAACTGATAAAACAAAAATGGATGGCATTGAAGACGAAATTGAGTCAACTGATGACCAGGAAGAAGAACTTGGCAGAGTTCTTGCCACAATGGGGAAGATGAATCAGCAAAATAAAGACTATAAAGACAGGGTCAACCAGATGTCACAAACATCTTCTCAAGTAGATTTGGATTCAAGTATAACCAATACTTAAAAAACCTTTATTTTATTTTTTTTAGAACTCCATATTTATAGCTGAACATAAATATTCAATTAATGAGTGAGAAAATAGAAATTGGCAAAAGAAAAGACAACCCTGTCAAGACCGATGATACATTTGAAAATCTCTCTGAAAGAAATGTTGACCCAGGAGAGGTTAGAGCTATAATTCAAGCTTTAAAAGACCAAGGAACAGAAGACAAAGACATTCCTACTTTGTTAACCAAAATGGGAATCCCTAAAGACCAAGCTGAAAAGTATCTAATGATTTCAAAAGCGGAGTCAGCAGATAAGAAACAAGAGGAAGAGGCGGAAAAAGCACAGGTCGCAACTAGAAACAACATTCGAGCAGAAGACGTTGGGGATTTCTTCCAGGCACCAACCGAAGAAATTGACCTCCCGTCTCGTGGATACTTTTACAAAGGAGGAAAATCTACCGTCACAATAAAGCATCTTACAGCAACAGAAGATGACATCCTTTATGATATAGGTTTGATTCGAGCTAACGAACAATTAGATGCGCTCCTCGATGCATCTGTCATAGATAAAGACATCAGACCAATAGACATGCTAACGGGCGACCGCAATTATGTTTTGATTCAACTTAGAAGAACTGGACTTGGCGACGATTATGAGCCAGGCCCAAGAGCATGTGGCAGCTGCGGCAAGGCACATGCTCCAATAGTGGATTTATCAAAGTTAAAAGCAAACGAAGTAAAACATAAGCCAGATGATATGGGAGAGTTTTCACTTCAAATGAAGCAACTTAAAGTCCCAATCAAGTTTAGACTGTTGACAGGAGCAGATGAATCCATAATCAACAAGTATGCACAGCAGGATTTTAAAAAAGGTAGATTTAAGATTTCAAAATCACTTACCCACAAATATCTTCTTCACATCATGGAAGTAAATGGGAAGCGCGACAAGGTGTATATCAAAAGCTATGTGGAGGCTATGCCAATGCAAGACTCTAAGTATTTCCGAGATGAACTCAAGAAAATTGAGCCAGGACTAAATATGGATTATGATTTCGAATGCCCAAGTTGTGGAACAGTAGAAACCAAGCCAATCCCAATTACTCTTAAACTATTTTATCCAGACGCAGAATTCTAACGATGGAAAATTATCGACCATACTCTATGGTGAATGTTCCATCGCAAGGATTATATTACCCAGAAAATAAATCATTCTTTTACGTCAGATACCTTTCGTATGAAGAAGAGTACATTCTTACAGACCAAACCATCATGGAAAATGGAGATGGTCTTAGAAAAGTTCTTGAAGCGGTAATAATAGATGATTTTGATATAAACAAACTTGTCCCTGGAGATGTGCAAGCCATTTCTATGTTTTTAAGGTCCACAGCTTTTGGAGATAAGCTTGACCTTAATATTCGTTGCCCTAAATGTAAAAAAGAACAAGAGGCAAATGCTTACATCTCTCAATTTAAAATGAAAGAGGTTGAGCAATTTCCAGATAAAGGTCAGATTTTCAATTTAGAGCTCCCCGTTTCTAAAAAGAATGTAAAGCTTCGAGTTCCAACATACGTCGAAGAGGTAGAGGCTGAGCGCGAAGGAAAAATAGGGTTTACTAATAAGCTCGGACGAATTATAGTGGAGATTGGAGGCCTCAAAGACCCTCGTGAAATAAAAGGAGTGGTTCCCAACATGCCTATAAAGGATTCTAGGTTTCTAAAAGACTTTTTAGAGAAAAACACACCAGGCGTAAAAACAGAAGTGGACCATGAGTGTGAAAGTTGTCATCACGAGTTTAAACAAAAATTTTCTACAGACCATAATTTCCTTAAATTACCAAACAGTTATCGTCAAGGAATGATGGAGCAAATATTCAATATTTCCTACCATTCCCAGGGCGGGGTTTCTTGGTCAGAGGCAGTAAAAATGCCGACAGTTGAGCGTATGTGGCTGATGAATAGATTGAAAAAGGCAATTGATGACAGAAATTCACAAGAAAGAAAGGCTGCAAGCAAAAGCAATCGCTAGAGCTAGTTTTATTCGTACAATTCGTTGGTTTCAATTCAAAACTATTTATGATAAACTTATAAAATCTTTGTATTGTAACAAAATACAGATTCTGCCGTATATTGTTAATAAGACAAACATAAATTATGGGATTCATTCAACGTATATTAGAGAAGGTTTTAAGCGATACAGAAGCTCCAGTAGTTGAACCAATCAATACCAATGCGGTTGTTCAAGGAGACTCTATAACAATAGGTGATAATCAAACTAAAACTGTTCGTTTTGTAAATGGGGCGGACTTAAAAGGTTTTGTAGCGCATGACTTTGATAACGGTTCATTAGCTTTTCTAAAGAACGGAAAATACTCCGCACATAGAATGACTATTGCGCCTATTGAGCATGGTTCTTCCGAATATAAAGTTAAAATGTTTAATGGTGTGTGGGAGCAAGGAAATCTTGTTTGTGATAATTTTGTCGACACAATCAAAGGAGGAACTGTTGAGGGAGTGATTAATAATTCTTCTATATTTGACAAAATCAGTCCTGGAGCATCTGTTTCAGGGACTCTAGGAACTCCTAGCATGTTTTCATTGAAAGATGAAATAGCATTCACTGAAGGGACATATGAGGCCAAGAACATAAAGTCATTCCCTGCGTCAAGAGTTGCTCAAATGCTCAATCGTCAAATGAATCTCTCTACATTTGGGATTCCAGTATCTGGAGTTAAGAAAGTAGACAATAGGTCTTCTAACTTAATAGTGTCAATGTTTAGCTTGAATTCAGGGCAGTATGTAACATTTAAAGACACCGAAGAAAGAGTGTTTTCTTTTCGAGTTCTACAGTCTTATAAAAGCTCTGGGAAATCAATTGCTCTAAAAGAATTAACGCACGATGGGAATGAGGTTAAGTTGACTTGGAATCATTTTAGAGTAAGCACGATTTCAGATTATAACCCCATAGACTTCGAAGCTCGCTCTAGCATCCGAATAGGAGCGGAGATGAGAATCCCAAAACTGTTTCAGGATAACATTATGAATGATATCCAAGAGATTGTTATATCAAACGATAAGCCTGAGTTGCCAACTTTAAAAGCTGTAGACAAAGAGTCAGGATTTGTTCCACAAAAAATCAAATTTTAATATGATGCCTTTAAGCTGGAGAATAGAAAAGTTTATTTACGCACTGTGGCATGCCGCCGTAGTCGGGATTTGGCTGTTTTGGATGGGCCCTGTTGAGCATTACAAACTAGACAAATGGCTCACTGGAACATTCGGGGACTTAGCAGGAGAAATGATTCGTCATGGCTTAACTCTTTACGTAGTTTGGCAAATTGTAATTTTTTTTCTACATATAAATAACGCTTTGACAGGTAAGTTTCATATTTATTTTAATCAGGGCTCATTTGGAAACTTTATAAGAAATCAGGCAATGATGTTACAACAAGGCTCAGGTAGAAACTTAGGACCAACTTCTTATTACAACATTAATCGAGTGATTGCTTTTAGAGAGTCAAAAATGGGTGCGGTGAGTCAAAGTGAGGCTGCGGAAATATTAGTTAAAACATCAATGCTAGATGCTATATCATCTGGAGCTTATCAAGGGCATAATTCTAAGAGAGCTGCTTCAAATCTAAATTCTAGATTAGGAGCAATGGGGCAGAGCGATGGTTTAAAGTTCTTGATGAATCAAAAAGATTAAACATGAGTCGACTAACGATAGACTGTATTAAAAAAGAATGTGCTGATAATGAGCTAGCTTTTCGCCGTGGTAAATTTAAAAACGGCAACAAATACAGAGTTAGTATTTTGATGAATACTCAAAAGCTTGTGTGGCCCTGCAGAACACTTAAACAGTGCAAGGAAGCTATTATACAAGCTATGTTTTTAAAAGAAATAGAATTCGCTTAGTGAAAATGTTTACGTGAAAAGAAAAAAGGCTACCCTCCAAGGTGGCTTTTTTTCTTTATTGGTTATTTATAGCAAAGAGCTACAGAATGGCCGACAACACGGGAGAAGTATTTAACGAAGATAGTTTCAAAAAGTATGAAGAGTTTCAGCGAAAGCAGAAACAGGACTCTAACGCTTTATTGAATGTATGGAAGTCGATTACAAGTGAGGTGTTCGGTGTTTCTGGGGCTGCTTTTTTTGGCGAAATAGAGCGCTCTGCTGAAACGATGGAGACACTTGCAAAGGAGTCTAACAAACTAAAAGGCAACCTAGAAGACGCTAAACTAGCTCTAGGCAGGGATATTACGGCTCAATTGCAAGGCAGTCTAAAAGTCATATCTGATAACTCAGCTAGTCTTTTATATGACGCTGGTGCGCTTGGTGAAAAGTTTGAAGATGTTAACCTAACTAAGCTTCAGGATGAGATTGACAAAATATCTAGAAGCGGAGGCTCATTAGCGGAAACTCTTGAAGGATTTAACACCCTAGAGGAGCAGTTTAGAGTGCTTGAAGACCTTGCTAGCTCAAATGGAGAAGCTATTGCAGGTTATTCTGAAGAGACAAGAGAGTCCATACTTTTAAACACGGGCCTACTAAGTTCTTTGAGTAATGGGCACGAAAACTTAATCAACGTTCAACTTGAGTACAATGAAGCACTTTTAGAGGCAAACAAGACCAGCGAGAAAGGGCTAGACATAATGGGTGGACTCAATGAGATGTCTGAGAATTTCAGAAACTCAATGATTAAAGGGTTGTTTGAGTGGGACAAAGTCTCAAATGGCATCCAGAGAGATTCTGGTATACTGCTTTCTGAAATGGATTCAGTAGCCAATGCTGATTTCACATCAGGTATGGCTGAGTTTGGAATGTCTTTAGCAGATGCAGGCCAAATGGTTGGAGAAATCGGGGAGGAGCTTCAAACCACTAGCATGGCCACTAAGGACATGGCGCTTTCTTGGGGAGCAATCTCTATGGCTACAGGAGTAGCTACAAAGGAAGTAGCCGAGCTGGGAGCTAACCTAATCAAAATGGGTTATAGCACAGAAGGGGTAAAAGAATATTTTGAAGAAGCAAACAGCGAAGCTAGGATGCTTGGGGTTAATTCAAAAAACGTGCTTCAGTCTATTAATAAGAATCTCACAAAAATGAAGTCTTTTGGCTTTACTGACGGAGAAGAGTCTCTTGCAAAAATGGCTGCAAGAGCTGAACAATTAAGAATTAGTGTTGATAGCATTTTTAATGTTGCAGAAAAAGCAAGAACAATAGAGGGAGCGATGCAAATGGCGGCTGACTTACAACTTGCTGCTGGCTCATTTTCAAATTTAAACCCGATGGACTTGTTGGCTGCGTCGCGTAAAGGGCCAAAAGAGTTGCAAAAAATTATTGCAACAATGGGCGCGGACATTGGAAGAGTGAATAACGATGGTAAATTCAGTCTTGACCCAATTGATGGAGACAGGCTAAGGATAGCAGCTCAGGCTGTTGGTTTAGAATATGAAGAAATGTTTTCTATAATCGAAAGAAACGCTCTTGATATGGAGAAGCTTAAAATGTTTAACGGTGGATTAGACTTTACTGAAATGGCTAAAGGCTTAGATATGGACCCAGAAGCGTTAAGAAGCTCTTTTGCCGACATGATGGAATCAGACGGTAAAGGAGGGTTTAAATTAACAACTGATGGTCAAGCATTTTTGGATAAGAACGATATCAATAGCTTAGCTAATGTAAACTCTACAAATTTAGCAGCGGCTTTCCAGCAAAAGAAAGAAGACCAAAAAAACATTGACGCCCAAGCAGCTTCTAATATGTCTTTCAGACAGTCAATGGACGCTTTTATTGCAAGCCTGACAAACACTATAACCGTGTTTCAACCAATGCTGGAATGGATGACTCAAGCTATTAGCTGGTTTAGCTCTTTAGGTGGCACTTTTACAAAGTCAATTACAGCAGCTCTTGTGGTAGCAGTGCCGTTGATTGGCTTAATCATAGGAAGAGGTATAAGTATTGCGTTTGCTGGCAAGATGTCAAAAAGCGCTGGCTCAGGTATAACAGCGCTAGCTAAAAGTCTTGGCGCACTTTCAAAAGTTAAAATTAGTATACCAGGCGTAGCGAGGTTTGCTCTTGCTGTAGTCTTAATTGGCGGCGCTGTTGTTGGTTTTTCAGCAGCAATGGCTCAATGGGGCGGGGAGGCATCTGCAGACCAAATGGCTACATCTGCTGTATCTCTTTTGATACTGGCGGGAGGTGTAGCTGCGATGGCTGCAATTGGTGCAAAGACTGACATGAAAGGAGTTGGTAAAGGTTCTTTGGCGATGTTTATAATCGGCGCAGCTATGGTACCGTTTGCATTTGCTCTACAAATGATGAGTGATGTGAAATGGCCCGCTGTGATAGCATCTCTTGTTTTTATGGCTGCATCAATAGGGATGGTATTTGCCATAGGAGCTCTATTAGCAGGTCCTCAAGCAATCCTTTTAGCAATAGGGATAGGGGTGATTCTCGCTATTGGCGGAATGATGGTTCTTATGGCTGTGTCTTTAATGATAGCTGCGGTAGCATTTGAGCGATTAGCAAATGTAAATTGGGATGGCATCTCAGCAATGGGCGGTGCATTATTGAGTGCAGCCCCAGGAATAGCTGCGTTTGGTCTTGCTTCTTTAGTTTTTGCTAACCCATTAGTGTTATTAGGTATGATGGCAATGGCAGGTAGTATATTAATGATGGGCCATGCGCTGGACCCGTTGGCTACAAATCTAGAAAGAGCAGCCGAAGCAATGAGTAAGTTTGCAGATTCTATGAAGGAATTAAAAGCCACTTTGGGCCAAATTGACACAAAGAAGCTTGAGGAAATGCAGAAAATAGCAGATGCAATGTCGACATCGTCTAGCGCAAACTCTTTAAACGCTTTAGCTGCAGCACTTAGTAGTGCTGTGTCTGGAGGCTCTGGAGGAGCTAGTGGAGATGTTAGAAAAATCGAAATTAAACTCATTGGAGAAAATGGTAGAGAAATTAAACACAAAATCCTTAAAGACACTGCTACTCAAAGTGGTCGATGATTTTTTCTCCCAGTTATTTATGGGAAAGATATTAGCAAGGCATGTACAACACACTTTGGGACCCAAACGACGATAAGGAAAGATTATTCGAGAAATTCACTAAGTACTATGGTGAGTTTTCAGACGATGTTCGCGAGGATATGCAGTCAAGAAATGTGCAGATACCAACGTCTGTATATGACGTTTTGTATCCAGAGGCGAGAGAAAATCTTCTTTCTAAAAACGTACCAAAAAACACAGATATCATTGAAGATACTGAGGTTTATCGTCAAGCAGCTTTAGCTAAAATTGTTCCAGCTATCTCCGATATTAAAGAGTTGTCTGAAACATATCGAGCAGCTCAGCTTACAAGGAACATTATTAGCGAGACCTCTGTTTTAGAGATATCTAAAAAATATCGACTTGAACAACTCGCTAAAAATGAAACAATTAGCACAGAACCTCATTTAAAAAAATCAAAAGACTTTAGAGAGCAAATGCTGTCTAAAAATGTTCCGTTGGAATCAGACTTAGAAGCAGACACAGCATCGCTTCGAGATGACCAACTTGCTAAGAATGTGTCGAACACATCAGATGTAATCGAGGATACTCAAGACTTTAGAGATGGACAGCTATCAAAAAATGTTTCGTCAGAATCAGACCTAGAAACGGACTCAGTTCCCTTCCGAGAAGACGGCTTATCGAACAATGTTCCGTCAGAATCAGACCTTGAAGCAGACACAGCATCGCTTCGAGATGACCAACTCGCTAAGAATGTTCCGTCAGAATCAGACCTTGAAGCAGACACAGCATCGCTTCGAGATGACCAACTCGCTAAGAATGTTCCGTCAGAATCAGACTTGGAAACGGACTCAGTTCCCTTCCGAGAAGACGGCTTATCAAACAATGTTCCGTCAGAATCAGACTTGGAAACGGACTCAGCTCCCTTCCGAGAAGACGGCTTATCAAACAATGTTCCGTCAGAATCAGACCTTGAAGCAGACACAGCATCACTTCGAGATGACCAACTCGCTAAGAATGTTCCGTCAGAATCAGACTTGGAAATGGACTCAATTCCCTTCCGACAAGACGGCTTATCGAACAATGTTCCGTCAGAATCAGACTTGGAAACGGACTCAATTCCTTTCCGACAAGACGGCTTATCGAACAATGTTCCATCAGAATCAGACCTGGAAACGGACTCAATTCCCTTCCGAGAAGATGATTTATCGAACAATGTTCCGTCGGAATCAGACTTGGAAACGGACTCAATTCCCTTCCGACAAGACGGCTTATCGAACAATGTTCCATCAGAATCAGACCTGGAAACGGACTCAATTCCCTTCCGAGAAGATGATTTATCGAACAATGTTCCGTCGGAATCAGACCTGGAAACGGACTCAGTTCCTTTCCGAGAAGATGACTTATCGAACAATGTTCCGTCGGAATCAGACTTGGAAACGGACTCA
>Ga0222711_1000015_pt1 | contig 61339 bp, 69 predicted proteins | sample AntAcemetage1699_FD_179814 | JGI IMG/M metagenome (GOLD analysis project Ga0222711, IMG submission 179814) | Saline water microbial communities from Ace Lake, Antarctica - #1699 | ecosystem: Environmental > Aquatic > Non-marine Saline and Alkaline > Saline | place: Antarctica: Ace Lake...
GTGAGCTTCCTCAATTATGGAGCCGTCACGTAATAAGCGGTGGACTGCTAGCGGAGCTAGTTGAACCGGACCAAAAGGTCGTTGATGTCGGAAGCGGCGCAGGCCTGCCTGGGATCCCCATGGCTATTGCCGCTCCCAACTCTCACTTCACCTTGGTGGAACCGATGGAGCGCAGGGCTAACTGGCTATCGGCTGTGGTTACTGAACTCGGATTAGAAAACGTCTCGGTATTGCGTGCACGAGCCGAGGATGTGCATCGCACTGATTTTGATGTCGCCACTGCAAGGGCTGTTGCAGCCCTTGACAAGTTGATTCGCCTTCTCAGCCCGCTTATTAGGGGCTCTTCGGGAAAAACAGTCTTAGCACTCAAGGGCTCAAAGGCCCCCGAGGAGATTATTGCTGCAACCGAGCGCCTTGAGCTGCTCGGGTTCGACACTCCTGAGATACTTACACTGGGTTTGAATAAAGCACCGGAAACTGCGACTGTTGTCCGTATTAGGTTAAAGGCTTGAGGAAAATGACTGAACAACCAGCGGAAAAGACGTCGATCACCAAACCGAGCGTCGCACCCGGGCTGGGGTTTCCAAATCACCGCGACGAACTTTCGCCGGAACCAACAGGTTGGCAGCAGTCCCCTAACAGTGAAATAGAACATGTTTCACGTGAAACATCCACCGGGGGCAAGCATGAGTAACCAGCAGGATTTCAGGGCACCAATCTTGAGGGAGATCACCCTCAACACTGAGCGTGCTAAGCGAGTTGAAGCTGCCAGGCTGACTGCGCCGGCAAAGACCCGAATCATCACAGTTTCGAACCAAAAAGGCGGTGTGGGTAAAACCACAACCGCGGTTAACATTGCCGCAGCGCTTGCCACCAAGGGCCTTAGGGTATTGGTGATTGATCTTGATCCACAGGGCAACGCATCTACTGCACTTGGAGTTGAACACCACAACGGGGTCCCCGGAAGCTACGAAGTTTTGGTGGATGGGTCAGCAGTTGGACCGTTGGTTCAACAGAGCCCAGAGCACGAAAACTTATTTTGCTTACCAGCCAGCATTAATCTCGCGGGAGCTGAGATGGACATGGTTAGCGCAAGTCAACGCGAGAAGGTTTTAGCCTCGGCGCTAGCAACTTATGTCGATCAGACATCCCCACGAATAGATTTCATTTTTATCGACTCGCCCCCGAGCCTCGGTTTGCTGACGATAAACGCTCTGGTTGCTGCGACCGAGGTTTTAGTGCCAATTCAATGTGAGTACTACGCCCTCGAGGGGGTAACTCAACTGATTGCCAACATCGAGCGAGTCAAGAAAGCTCTCAACCCAAGTCTTGACATCAGTTCAATCCTGCTGACGATGTTTGATAACAGGACCAATCTCAGCACCGACGTAGCCAACGAGGTTCGCAAGCACTTCCCTGAGAAGACACTTTCTGCCACGATTCCGCGCTCCGTGCGGCTTTCTGAGGCCCCGAGCTACGGCCAGACTGCAATTACCTTTGATCCTAAGAATTCAGGCTCCCTGGCCTACCAGGAAGCTGCTATCGAGCTGGCTCAGCGAGGAGATCACGTATGACTACGAGTAAACGCCCCGAACGCCGTGGTGGCCTTGGAAGAGGCATCGGTTCTTTGATTCCTGAGGGCGACCGAAATGCGGTCGATGTCTTCTTTGGCTCCGACAGTAAAAAGCCAATAGGTGTTGAAGTTGCGCCAGGCGCCAGATTGGCCCAGCTGGACCTGGACCAAATAACACCAAACCCCCAGCAGCCAAGAACGGTCTTTGAAGCCGATGCCTTCGCAGAGCTAGTTCACTCCATCCGCGAATTCGGTGTCTTGCAGCCTATTGTCGTTCGCCCATTGGGCGCCGGCTATGAACTAATTATGGGCGAGCGAAGGCTTCGAGCATCGAAGGAAGCCGGGCTTGTGTCTATCCCAGCTGTTGTTCGTGAAACGGCTGACGAGAACATGCTTCGTGACGCGTTGCTTGAGAACATTCACCGCGCAAACCTAAACCCCTTGGAAGAAGCCTCTGCCTACAAGCAGATGCTTGAGGACTTTGGGACAACGCAGGATCAGTTGGCTGACAAGCTTGGCCGCTCCAGACCGCAGATCACGAATACTTTGCGATTACTCAAGTTGCCCATGGATGTTCAGGACAAGGTAGCTGCAGGCGTTTTAAGTGCTGGCCATGCCAGGGCGTTGCTTTCAACCAACGACGAGACCACGATGCGTGAGCTAGCCAACCGGGTCATTCGCGAAGGTATTTCGGTTCGAGGACTCGAAGAGATAGTTTCTGGCGCCAAGATTAGGCCCGGCAAGGCTACAATCAGGCCGGGCGGCAAGCAGGACATGCTCAAGGAGCTGGCCGAGGAAGTGGGCGACCACCTAAATACAGTTGTTAAGATAAGCATTGGGCGCAAGAAGGGCCAAATGGTTATCGAATTTGGGAACTTGGTTGATTTGAGACGCATAATCCAGGACATCAAGGGCAAAAACTAGCTTTTTTGGGCCAGCTTCACAAGCGCTAAGTAGGTCTCGGGCAAGGTCGCTTGGGTTGCCAGTACTGCCTGTGGGAAAAGCGAAGTCTCTGTCATGCCGGGTGTGACGTTCGCCTCTAGAAACCAGATTTCCCCAGACTCGTCAACAATCAGGTCCACTCGGCTCAGCTGAGTGAGCCCAAGGCTGTTGTGAGCCGCGACCGCAATTCGGGCAGCTTCGGCCAGAATTCCTTCATCCAGCCGAGCCGGAACGTAATAGTTTGTTTGGCCAGGGGTGTAGCGCTCGTTGTAGCCAAATTCACCGGAGTCGGGCACTATCTCCACTGCCGGAAGGGCTATTGGCCCGTCTCCTAGGTCAATAACGCTAACTGCCAGTTCGGTGCCGACGATAAAACGCTCAATCATTACTTGATCACAGTATGCAAAAGCATCGATCATGGCTTTCGCAAAGCTCTTCGGATCGGAAACCTTCGCGCAACCCTGCGCAGACCCACTCTTGGCAGGCTTCACTACTACTGGGAAACCAAGTTCAGTCCCAACCATCGCGAGCACCGACTCAGCATTCAGTTCTCGAAAGCTTGATTTAGGAAGTGCGATGGACTCGGGTGTTTTTATCCCTTGCCTTGTCACTAGCACCTTTGCCACTGGCTTATCCCAAGCCAGACGAGCACCCGCGGAACCGGACCCGACAAATGCAATTCCAGCCAGTTGCAATAGATTCTGCAAAGAGCCGTCTTCGCCAACAGCGCCGTGGAGCGTGGACCAAACCACATCCGGCCTAGTTGCCATTAGATGACCCACTAGTTCGCCGTCTGGTTCGCGTACTTCCGTGGCAACTCCGGCATCGGTCAGTGCATCGGCGACCCTTCGGCCCGATTTCAGAGAAACGTCACGCTCGTGAGAGATTCCGCCGGCTAATACAAGCACTCGAAGGTCGCTCACTAGTCCTTCTTCCCAAAGGTCTGCAGGAGATCGATTTGTTGGTTTAGGACTCTGGAAAGTCTTTCAATACCCACTCGAACATTTTCGGCTGTCGGGTGAGAGAAACAAATTCTGATGTTGTCCGCTCCGCGGCCATCTCCAAAGAAGGCAGTTCCCGGGGTATATGCCACCAGCTCAGTCACGGCCAACGGCAGCATCTCTTTACTGTTTAGGCCTTCGGGAAGCGTTAGCCAAAGGAAGAAGCCGCCATCTGGCCTGGTTGTGTGAACCTTCGGCAAAAACTGCTCAACGGCCTGAAGGGCAGCGTCGCGCTTAGTTTGATAAAGGTCTCTAAAAGTCGCGATCTGTTTTTGCCAGTCGGCAATGCTCAGGTATTCACTAACGAGCATCTGGGCGAAGCTTGCCGGGGACAATATCGCCGACTCGTTGGCAAGCACCAACTTTTCCCTGATTGCCGGCGGGGCAAGCACGTAGCCGACCCGCAGGCCCGGGGACAAAATCTTAGAAAAGCTTCCTAGGTAAACCACGTTCTGCTCATCGAGTGACCGCATTGCGTTCGGAGGTTTTTCACCGAAGTAGAGCTGTCCGTAGGGGTTATCTTCAATAATTAGGATTCCGCGTTGTTTGCAAATTTCTAGAACCTCAAGCCTGCGGTTGGCAGTGAGTGTTACACCGCTCGGGTTAGCAAAGTTGGGCACCAAATAAAGCAGCTTTATGCGCTTGCCTTCAGCAATCAGTTGATCGGCTGTCTCGGCAAGAGCTTGGGGTGAGATGCCATGCTCATCTGTATAAACGTGAGCTATCTGGGCTTCTTTGTGCCGGAAAATACCTACGGCACCCACGTAGCTTGGGGCTTCAACCAAAACGACATCGCCTTGGTCCAAAAATAAGTCTGAGACTAGTTCTAAGCCATGCTGGGACCCGGTGGTGATTGTGATGTCTTCGACCGAGCTGTGAATACCCTCAAGGGCCATGATCTCTTGGATCTGTTCCCGTAGCCGCAAGTCTCCTTGACCGCCACCATACTGGAGGGCCAAGTCCTTGCGGTTAGACATGAGCGACGCAAAAGCTTTTTGAATTAGTTCAGCGTCAAGAGCGGCAACATCCGGCATTCCGCCGGCCAGAGAGACCACTTCTGGCCTAGATACCACTGCGAATAACGCTCTAACTTCGGAGACAGATAGGTTTTCGGCTCGCGCGGCATAGGCGTGCTTCCAAGCATCAAAGTTGGTTACTCCGTCAGCACGCGTCTTAGTCATTTGAACTCCAAGGGTAGGTTCTAAAAATTCTAGTTCCCTGAATGGCTCGTGACTAGCTAACTGGCTGGAAGGAGGTCACGGATTTCATCCATGATTGCTGCCTTTGGCCTTGCACCAACCAACTGCTTTACCAACTTGCCGCCTTGGAATATACCCAGGAGCGGGATTGAGGTAACGCTGTAGTCCATGGCAAGCTGCTGCTCGAGGTCAACGTTCACTTTTACAATCTTGATGGTTTCTGAATTTTCACTTGCTATTTCGTCCAGAACCGGGGCAACCATGCGGCATGGGCCGCACCATTCAGCCCAGAAATCAACGATTACTAGCTTGTCTGCGTGCAGAACCTCTTGGTCAAAAGATGCTTTTGTTGCTTCAACTGGTTGCATTTTTCTCTCCTTATTTCGAACTTAGATAGTGCTCGGCGTCGAGGGCTGCAACGCAGCCTGATCCAGCCGCAGTGATTGCTTGCCTGTAAATCGGGTCAATCACGTCGCCAGCCGCAAATACGCCCGGCAGGCTTGTCTTTGATGTTCGGCCATCTACTTTTATGAAACGCTCTTTAGAAATCTCCACTTGATTTTCAATCAAGTCAACCCTCGGGTCGCTTCCAATGGCAACGAACAAGCCTTCAATGGCTAGGTCCCGCTTTTCACCGGTTACGGTGTCTTCCAATACAACGCCATCTAGCTTGGGCGAGCCCTTCAACTCGGTGATAGCCGAGTTCCAGATGAATTCAATTTTCTCGTTGTCAAAAGACCGCTTCTGCATGATCTCTGACGCCTTCAAGCTGTCCCTGCGGTGGATGACATAAACCTTGGATGCAAACTTGGTTAGGAAATTAGCCTCTTCCATTGCCGAGTCACCGCCGCCGACGACGGCAATCACTTTTTCACGGAAGAAGAAACCGTCGCAGGTTGCACACCAGGAGACTCCGTGCCCGCTTAGCTCTTGCTCGCGAGGAACACCGAGCTCTCGATAGGCGGCTCCGGTCGACAAAATAACGGTTTTGGCTTCATATGTCTCACCGTTTCCGGTTTTTACTATCTTGATGTCGCCGGTGAGATCCACCTCTGTGACATCTTCAAACAAAATCTCGGTGCCGAAGCGCTCTGCCTGCTCTTGGAAGCTAGCCATTAGATCCGGACCCATAAGGCCGTTCGGGAAACCCGGGTAGTTTTCTACCTCAGTGGTTTTCATTAGCTCGCCGCCTGGCTCAACGCTCGAGGCGATCATTAGCGGCTTCAGGGCAGCCCTAGCAGCGTAGATGGCTGCTGTGTACCCGGCAGGACCGGAACCGATGATTATTACTTCTCTCATGATGCTCTTTTCTGGTTATTGCGTAAAACATAGATGACCATCTATTTATTCCAACACTAGATTAGCGACCTACTTTGAATTCTTGCCAAATCTAATGGTCAATTGTTTTGAAACCTCTCTGAGTTCCGGAACCCTGAATAACCAAAGCAACCCCAAGTAGGTAAACAGCATGGCAAATCCAACCATTAACCCGCTGGCTACCGCCGTTACCGCTCGGTCTACCGGGTAGCTCCCCTCGCCAATGCCACCCAGCCAGTTCAAAACTAGAACTCCGATGATTGCAGCCGGAATCATGGCCAAGAAAAATGTGATTAGCGACTTGCCAACGCCAAAGCCCTCTAGGCCGCCGATTCGGGCTTTTAGTGCCAAGTAGGCGATGATTCCTTGAACTGTCACCGAAAAAGCAGTCAATAAAGCGATTGACACCACGAGCCACTGCTTGTCCATTGTTGCGCCAAGAATCAGTGAGCCGGTGATGTGGATCGCAATCTGGATGCTTGTAAAGAAAAACGGTGTTTTGGTGTCCTCAAGTGCAAAGAAAGCTCTTTGCATCATGTAGACGAAGCTAAATGGGACCAGGCCGATCATGAAAGCCGCTACCACGTTCCCAAGCGCAGCAGTCGCCGGGTATTCTCCCGCGAAAACCCGCGCAATTGGGTAAGACAGCACTATTAGCATCGCTGTCGAGATCATGCTCACAAGTGCGATTACCTTGAGCCCAGTGGTCATGTCTACCTTGAATTTAGCCATGTCTTTACTGGCAGCGTGCTGGCTCATTCTGGTGAAGTAGGCGGTGGCTACTGACACCGTGACTACCGAGTGCGGAAGCATAAAAATTAGCCAAGCAATCGCGGCTGCAGCCACCGATGCCACCACAATCCCGGTGTCTCTGGCACTCGCTGCAGTGGAGGCAACTGCAGTCTGAACCAAGCCTCCGACTTGTGTGACGAAAACCATCGCGAGCGACCAACTTGCGGTCTTTAGGGCTGGCCCTAAGCCAAAGCCACGCCAGCGAAAATTTAGCTTCAACTTCAAGCCGATTCTGCGCCAGCTTGCCAACAGAATCATCGACTGCGCCGCCACTCCCAAGGTAGCGGTCCCTGCCAAAAGCGCTATTTGGTCGGCGCCCCAGTCTGTGACGCCCCGTGCTCCGGTAGGGTCGGCTCCAAAAATGGCTATGAATGCCGCCAGGCCGCCCAGTGAAACCAGGTTGTTTAGAACTGGCGCCCACATGTAGGGACCAAAGGCACTTCTGGAGTTCAGAACTTCGCCAAAAACCGAATAGATTCCATAGAAAAATAGCTGCGGCAGGCACCAGTAAGCAAATGCGGTGGCCAGTGCCAGCTGCTGTTCGGTCCATCCGGCCGTGTAGAGCCGAACTAGGAATGGAGCCGCGATGGTGAAAATGAGCCCGACGACGAAAAACACCGTGATGGCTAGTGTGACAAAGCGGTCTATGTAGCCTTTTCCGCCATCCTTGGCGGCCCGCGCTCGAACCAACTGCGGAACCAGCACGGCGTTCAAGACACCACCGACGATTATTGCGTAGACGCTATTTGGTAGCTGATTTGCGACGCCGAAAGCGTCAGCCGCGTCGGTAGTGACGCCGATTGTGGCGGCTAGTAAGACGGCGCGCGCAAAACCTAGTAGCCGGGACACAATTGTTCCGCTTGCCATGATCAGCGAACTGCGAGTCACTGAGGGGTTGATATCACTCACGGGGCTGCCTTCGAAGCTTCGAGGTGGTTCGGATCACACCAATAACAATTAGTGCGAACATCGCCACACCAAAGCTAACCAGCAAAAACAGCTCAATGTCGTAATTTACGATCACTTCCACAATCACGGTGTCGCCGATCTGGTTGCCCTCAATGCTTAGCCACACCGTAATTTCGAGGGGGCCATTGGCAATTGCCCGGATTGGCAGTTCGGCCACGGCGCTTGATCTTGCCGGGACGATCAGCGTTGCGTCCTCAATTATTTCTAGGCGAAAGCTGTTGCTTGCTGCCATAACCGTAACTTCAATGTCTTGATCGGTCGGGTTTGCGACTGTTACCGGTATGCGGGCATCTCTGGCAACAACGTTTATGTTGCTGCCCGGGACAATGCTTGGCTCAGCCGCGATGGCGGCGTTAGGGATGAGCAAAAGCGCTAGCACTAGAAGCCAAGCCCGCCTCACTGAATTAGCCTCTGAGCCTTCTCGGCTATGCGCTTTTCAGTGGCGTGAGCCAAAATCTCTCCAACCTCGCTGAGATCGAACCATCGAACCTCAACCACTTCGCCAGTCGGGTCGTTGTTTGCGGAAAGTACGCCGCTGGTGTGTCTAAGAAGGTAGTGGTGAACTGTTTTCTTGATTCTTTTTTTGCCGACCGTAAACCCATACTGAATTTCGCCAATTTTCGACACCACTTCGCAGGCTAGGCCGGTTTCTTCCTCAACCTCGCGCTTCGCGGTTTGCTCTAGGGCTTCTCCAGGCTCGACGTGCCCCTTTGGGATTACCCAGTCCATGCCGCCACCGCGATTTCGATGGCTAATCAGGGCGACTTGATTTGGATTTGCGGCGCTAATAACCAGACCTCCCGCGGAGACCTCCGTGACAGTTTTATTACTGGGCGCGCTCATAACCCAATTCTACTTGTCGACTGTGGCAAGCTATTGCCCATGCAACAAGTGGCGGATGCTCTCAAGAACCTTACGGACAACACGGATAACCCGTTGTTCACCGTCCTGGGCGAGGTCTTCGCGGCGGCCGGCGAAGAGCTAGCTTTGGTCGGAGGCCCAGTCCGGGACGCCATTATGGGCAGGCGCTCAATTGACTTAGATTTTGCTACCAGTGCAAACCCGGACAAGATCCTCAGCATCGTTGGACCATTGGCCAGCGCAACCTGGGATATCGGTAGGGCCTTTGGCACAATCGCAGCTCAAATCGGTGACGAAAATGTTGAGATCACAAGTTATCGTGCCGACAGCTACGAGGTTGATTCCAGGAAGCCGACGATTGAATTTGGCGACAACTTAGAGGATGACCTGAAGCGCAGAGACTTCACAGTGAACTCAATGGCGCTGCGGTTGCCATCCAGGATCTTCGTCGATCCACATCAGGGCCTTCGCGATTTGCTTCTAGAAACGCTCAGAACCCCTTCAGCCCCGGAGGTTTCCTTCTCAGACGACCCGCTTCGAATGATGCGGGGGGCCAGGTTCGCATCGCAGCTTGGGTTTGAACTTGACCCGGAGGCCTTCTCCGCAATGCGTGGCATGGCTGAACGAATCGAAATCATCTCCAAGGAGCGAGTTCGTGATGAACTGAGCAAGCTTTTGCTGTCAGACAACCCGATTCCGGGTCTTGAGATCTTGGTCGATAGCGGCATTGCAGAACTTGTCTTGCCGGAGCTGCCGGCTCTAAGGCTAGAAATGGATGAGCACCACCACCACAAGGATGTTTATCAACACAGCCTCACCGTTGTTTCTCAAGCAATCGAGCTGGAGGCTGAGTACGGGCTAGAAAAAAATCTGGTGCTCCGGCTAGCAGCGCTGCTGCACGATATCGGTAAACCAGCCACCAGAAGATTAGAGACCGGAGGCGCGGTCACTTTTCACCACCACGACGTGGTCGGGGCGAAGCTTGCGAAAAAGCGGCTGAGTGAACTGCGCTTCGATAATGACACGGTCAAGGCTGTTTACCGTTTGGTTGAGCTACACCTTAGGTTTTTCGGGTATTCGGACCAGCAGTGGAGTGATAGCGCGGTCAGGCGTTACGTGAGAGACGCTGAGTCTCAGCTCGCCCAGCTACACGTCTTGACGCGTGCGGATGTCACAACTAGAAATAAGCGTAAGGCCGATCGCTTGGCTCACGCCTACGACGATTTGGAAAAACGAATTACGATTTTGAGCGAACAAGAGCAGCTCGATGCAATTCGCCCGGAATTAGATGGCGCTCAAATCATGGAACTCTTGGAGATAAAACCCGGTCGCGAGGTTGGGCTTGCCTACGACTACTTACTGGAGTTGCGCCTAGATCAGGGCGAGGTTGGCCCAGAACGAGCAAAGAAACTCTTGCTCGAGTGGTGGTCGAACCGCTAAGGTTGAAAGGTTGCCTAGGCAATACCAAAGTAAAAAATGCTAATACCCTCCTGTCACGGAAAGACCGTGGCCGCTTTAGACCGAAGGAGGTGGGTTATAAATGCATAACTACGAGCTAATGGTCATTATGGACCCCTCACTAGACGAGCGCACTGTCGCTCCAACACTCGACAAGTTCCTAACGGTAATCACCGCAGCTGGTGGCACCTTGGACAAGATCGACATTTGGGGCCGACGTCGCATGACATATCAGATCCAGAAGCACTCCGAAGGGCTCTACGCAGTGGTTAACATGAACACCACTTCAGAGTCCGTGCAAGAGCTTGACCGTCAGCTAAACCTGAACGAGTCAATTCTTCGCACCAAGGTGCTCCGTCTGGAAGAAGCAATTTTCAGCATCAACCCAATCGAATTCGTTCCCGAAGAGAAGCCTCCTCGCGCAGGCCGTGGTGGCCCTCGTGGCGGCGGCGCTCGCGGTGGCAAGCGTCCAACAGGCGCTAAGGCCGAATAATGGCTGGCGAAGTAGTCATAACAATCGTTGGCAACCTAGCTGACGATCCGGAACTGCGCTACACGCAGGGTGGAATCGCCGTGGCGTCAGTCCGCGTTGGCTCAACCCCGAGAACCTTCAACCGTCAGACAAATGAATTTGTTGACGGCGAAACCGTATGGATTCGTTGCACCGCTTGGCGCGAGGTTGGCGAGAATGTTGCTCAGTCGCTAACCAAGGGATCACGAGTTGTGGTTACCGGTCGAATGAAGCCGGCTTCTGCTTACCAAACGGCCCAGGGTGAAGCTAGGGCTTCACTTGAGTTAGAGATAGACGAAATTGGACCATCACTTCGCTATGCGACAGCAACTGTTACAAAGCGTGCCCGTGAAGGCTCTGCACAGGTCGAATCCCCATGGGGTGGAGCTCAGGCAGAAAAGAAGCAGGCCAATTCTGGAGCGGATGCCTGGGCTAACCCAGCAGAAGCCCCATCCGACGAAGCACCTTTTTAGAAAAGACCTAGGAGAAAAACAATGGCAGGAAAGTCAGCTGACCGCCGCAAGCAGATGAACAGTAAGTTCGACAAGCTTGCTCCGGCAAAAACAATCAAGATCGAGTTCATCGATTACAAGGACGTAGCAACATTGCGCAAGTTCGTAACCGAACGAGGCAAGATTCGTGCTCGTCGCATCACTGGTGCGACTCCGCAGGACCAGCGCAAAATTGCTAAGGCCATCAAGAATGCTCGCGAGATGGCGATAATGCCATACTCCGGTGCTGGACGCTAGAGGAGATTCACATGTCGAAATTAATTTTGACCAACGAGGTCCAAGGTCTCGGCTCAGCCGGTGACATTGTTGAGGTGAAGAACGGTTACGCGCGTAACTTCTTGATCCCAACTGGACTTGCAGTTATCTGGAGCCGCGGTGGCGAGAAACAGGTCACCCAGATCCGAGATGCTCGCGATGCTCGCGCCATTGCATCTGAAGAAGAGGCACTAGCGATTAAGAGCAAGCTCGAGGGTGTTCTGCTCACCATCAAGTCAAAGGCGGGCACTAACGGCCGCTTATTCGGCGCAATCAAGACTTCTGACCTGGCTGATGCCATTCAGGCCCTTGGTTTCGGCGAGGTAGACAAGCGTAAGATCCAGTTTGCATCTTCAATCCGCACCTTAGGTAACTACGAGGCAAGCGTTCGTTTGAACTCTGACCTTGTGGCACGGGTTAAGCTTCAGGTTGTTTCTGCCAACTAGCACAATTTTGTGAAGGGCAACCCACACTTTTTTGTGTGGGTTGCCCTCTTTTAAGTGGGGTGTTTTCCACAACCCTAACCCTGAGCCTTAGGCTTTTCATAGATTTAATTATCCACAGGCAGAACTCAGTAAAACACTGGGCAAAAGCCAGATATCAGTTTATTTATCCACAGGTTATCCACAGGCGAAGACAGAAATCATCGGCGTGTTTCCACAGGGTTATCCACAGTTATCCACAGACTCATTTGTATGCAAAGTGTCACTGCCCCAAGCTATACCTGTCTTATCTAGTTCTGGAGGAACATTATGTCGATGTTGTCAACCGTTACAGCATCTGACCCACGAGTAGCACCTCACAACCTTGAGGCAGAACAATCCGCTCTCGGTGGCATGCTGCTGAGCCAAGAAGCGGTCGCCGAAGTTGTTGAAGAAATAGCCGGTGTTGATTTTTACGCGGGTAAACATGAACTTATTTACAACGCAATCTTGAACCTGTTCGGTCGCGGTGAGCCAACCGATGTAATCGCGGTTACCGATGAATTGAATAAGCAGGGAAACTTACTAAGAGCCGGAGGTTCCGACTATCTGCACTCCTTAGCCAGCTACGTGCCAACTGCTGCTAACGCCGGCTACTACGCGAAGATCGTTGGTGACAAGGCTATTTTGCGCAGACTCATTGATGCCGGAACCAGAATTGCTCAATCCGGGTACGACAGCCAGGGCGAGGTAGAGGATCTTGTGAACCAGGCTCAGGCAGAGGTCTATAAAGTTTCTAGCCAGTCTTCTAAAGAGGATTACGTCGGCTTGAGCGATTCCCTAGAAGCTGCAATCCACGACATCGAGTTGGCGCAGAACCGTGGCGGGGAAATGACTGGAACCCCAACCGGCTTCACTGATCTTGACGCCTACACCCACGGGTTACACCCCGGACAGCTAATAATAGTCGCCGCACGGCCGGCCGTTGGCAAGTCGACCTTTGCGCTGGATATCGCAAGGAACGCATCGGTCAGACACAATCAAGCAACTATCTTTTTCTCTCTTGAAATGGGACGTTCCGAGATCGCAATGCGTATGTTGAGCGCAGAAAGTTCGATTTATCTCCAAAGCATGCGCAAGGGAACAATCTCTGAGGGCGACTGGACCAGGCTTGCAGCTGTCCGCGGTCGAATCAATGACGCTCCGCTATACATCGATGACAGTCCAAACATGTCACTGGTTGAAATTAGAGCCAAGTGCAGGCGTTTGGCTCAGCAGGTCGACCTGAAACTCGTGATTATTGACTATATCCAGCTTATGTCCAGCGGCAAGAAGGTTGAGTCTCGTCAGCAAGAGGTTTCCGAGTTCTCAAGGGCGCTGAAGCTCTTGGCTAAGGAGCTAGGCCTTCCAGTTGTTGCGCTATCACAACTAAACCGTCAGGCAGAGCAGTCAAAGGACAAGCGCCCTGAACTTTCTCACCTCAGAGAATCGGGATCGCTGGAGCAGGATGCTGATGTTGTGGTGCTGTTGCATCGAGAGGGAATTTACGAGCGCGATCACCCCAGAGCCGGCGAAGCAGACCTGATCCTTGCAAAGCAGCGAAACGGACCGACCGGAACCGTCACGGTTGCTTTCCACGGTCAGTACTCGCGCTTTGTAAATATGCCAAGCTAATCCCGTGCAAATCCTCTTTGGCCTAAGGGCCACGTTCTCTTTTGGTCTCGGTGTATTTATAACCTTCAGTCAAGCCCACACCTTTGTTGTCGGTACGGCAGTCATGACTGGTTTCGGACTAGCAGTCGGCCTTAGTTCTCTGGCCTACATTCTTCGCACCAAAAGCCTCAACCAATTAGCCCCATTGATGCTGATAGCAACGCTCATCGGCTTATTGAGCGCTGGCACCTTTTTGTATTCAGACATCCAACCCCTGGTATTTTTGCCCCTGGTAGCACTGTTTGGGCTTTCTTTTGCTGCGTTCGAGGGCTACCTAGCAAAGCGGGAGGGCTTTCGGGTTGGAGTGGGGCGAGATTTTGCCTTGAGCGCTGGTTTCAGCCTCGTTCTTGGGTTGCTGTTTTTAGTTGCCCCACTCGATGAGGTCAGTGCCGTCGGTTTCTTGGGTGCATATCTGGCGATTAGCGGTGTTTTCTGGGGTATAGCCGCAGCCACACCGCAACCGAAGTAGGCTTGAGGCGTGAAGCGATTCGGAAACCTCAAAAGTTATATGGTTATGTCAACCATTGCCGCCCTGTTTGTTGGGCTCATCGTTCTTTTTGGAACCAGATTTGTTGAGCAGGCGATTATTTGGGGTCTAGTGACCTTCATAGTCTCGCTGGTGATTATCGCCACTCTTGATCTGAGCTTCAAGCCAGATGACCCAGACCCCAACAAGCCGCGTCTTCGCTAACTTTCGAGTTAGTCAGTCCTCTAGATGATTTGTGAGGGCCTCGGCGAGACCCACGTAAGTATGTGGCTTTAGCTTTAGCAGTCGGGCTTTTGTTGTTTCGGACACCTCTAGATTGTCAATAAAGGCCAAAAGCTCATCTTCGCCAACACTCTTGCCTCGTGTCAACTCTTTCAGAAGAGCGTAAGGGTCGGAAATCTTTGACTCTCCGCGCGCCACATCAGCTCTTATCGCTGTTTGAATGGCTTCGCCAAGAACTTCCCAGTTTTCAAGCAGATCGGCCATGAGCACACCTTCGCTAATGGCTATTTCGTCAAGACCGCGGTTCACATTGTCGATTGCGAGCACTGAATGGCCGAAACCAACGCCAATGTTTCGCTGTGCACTGGAATCGGTTAGGTCACGCTGCATTCTTGAGGTGACAAGAGTTTGAGCTAGAGAATCAAGTACTGCGCAGGAAAGCTCGAGGTTCGCCTCGGCATTTTCGAAGCGAATCGGGTTTATTTTGTGGGGCATCGTTGATGACCCAGTGGCTCCGGCAACCGGTATCTGCTTGAAGTATCCAATTGAGATGTAGGTCCACAAATCGGTGGCAAGGTTGTGGAGAATTCTGTTGAAGTGGCTGATGGTTGCGTAAAGCTCAGCCTGCCAGTCGTGGGATTCGATTTGGGTTGTAAGTGGGTTCCAGTCAAAACCTAGGTGTTCAACAAATTCTTTCGATTCCTTGGCCCAGTCGACATTTGGCGCTGCGGCTAAATGGGCAGCGAAAGTTCCGGTTGCTCCAGAAAACTTACCTAGAATCTGCTGACCGGCGGCTTTTGTGGTCTGGCGTTTTAGTCGGTGGGCGAATACTGCCAGCTCTTTGCCCATAGTGGTTGGGGTTGCAGGTTGGCCGTGAGTTCTTGAAAGCATTGGAATGCCAGCCATTTCCTTGGCCATTCTCGAGATCTTTACGATCGTGTCCTTGGCTCGCGGCAACCAGACCCGCTCGAGGGCATCGTGAACAGTTATTGCGTAGCTGAGGTTGTTTATATCCTCCGAGGTGCAGGCGAAGTGAACCAGTTCGGCCAGATCGTCTCGCTTCATAGCCGAGAGGGCATTCCTCACGAAATACTCCACTGCCTTTACGTCGTGGCGAGTAGTTGCCTCTATCTCGGCGAGTTCCTCGACGGAAGCGTCTGAGAAATCTGCTACTAAATCATGCAGTTTGGTTTTTTCTTCGAGGGAGATCGTTTTACCGGTCCCGAGAAGATCCCTCTCAACCAGCCAAATCAGCCACTCGACTTCGACTAATACCCTGGCTCTGTTAAGACCGGCCTCACTTAGGTGCTCGCCGAGCTCCCTAACCTGAGGTAGGTAGCGGCCATCTAGGGGGCTTAGGGGTTGCGAAGAAAGAGTCACCACTCTATTTTGCCGTACTTGGGGACTGAGCACACTGCGAGTATCCAAGTGTTTGTTATTTTATGTGCCCAATTGGCTAGCGAATTTTCAATACCTTCAGTACTGCCCTGGTGAAGAAGCTCGCAATACTCATTACTATTGCAGCCAAAATTGCCCAACCTAGGGATTCAATTTCTAGACCTTCGGAGGTGAAGCCATCGATGCTGAAGACATCCACCCCAATTACCGTGCTTAGCCAAGCCACTAGCAACAGCAGCGCACCGTTGATAACAAAAGCGATAAGGCCAAAGGTGATGATGTAAAGCGGGAAGGCAAGAATCTTTATTACGGGGGCAATGATGGCGTTCACCAGCCCAAAGACCGCGCCAACCACCAGGAACGAGCCTGCTATGTTCCAGAAACCAGTGCCTCCGTAGGGGGTTAGTTGAACTTGCGGGACCACCGAGGTGGCAACCCATAGACCGACGGCATTAACAATCGTGCTAACCAGAAATCGCAACATCGGGCAATTCTTTCAGTAAAAGAGCTAAATTAGGTGGCGTGACCCCCGAAAATCAGCCACCAATGTTGCAGCTTTTAGCGCCCGACGGAACCTACGGCGTGCCCAAAGGGTATGAGGCGTACGGAAAGATAATCGAGGGACTCGATCAAGACTTCCTCAAAACGCTCTATACCGACATGGCTCGCATTCGCAGGTTTGACATCGAAGCAACCGCTTTGCAGCGTCAAGGTCAGCTGGGCCTTTGGGTCCCAGCCATTGGCCAAGAGGGCGCTCAAATTGGTTCAGGACACGGTGTCGGTAAAAACGATCACATCTTTCCAAGCTATCGAGAGCACGGAGTCGCTCTGACTCACGGAATTGAGCTGATCTCGATTCTGAAAATGATGCGTGGAGTTAACCACGGTGGTTGGGACCCAGAAGAAACTCGTTTTCACCATTACGCGATTGTTCTTGCGACCCAGGTTTTGCATGCGGTTGGTTATGCAATGGGTGTGAAGCTGGATGGCAAAGTTGGCACCGGCGACCGGGACAAAGATCTAGCCGTTATCTCCTATTTTGGAGACGGCGCAACCGCAGAGGGCGATGTTTCTGAAGGCTTATTGTTTGCAGCGGTCAACGAATCACCGATTGTCTTTTTTATTCAAAACAATCAGTGGGCAATTTCCTCTCACATTGACAGTCAAACCAAGGTTCCTCTTTACACCCGCGGTGAAGGCTTCGGTGTTCCAGGAATGCGCATAGACGGAAATGATGTTTTGGCTTGTTATGCGGCAACCAGGCTTCACATGGATAACGCTAGGTCTGGTGACGGACCGTTCTTGCTGGAGGCACTCACCTACCGAATTGGTGCCCACACAACATCGGATGACCCGAGCAAATATCGGGAAGAAGCAGAAGTTGATGAATGGAAAGCCAAGGACCCGATCAAGCGATTTGAAATCTTCTTGCGCAGGCAAGGCATCGGCGATGACTTCTTCGAAGAGGTAAAGGTTGCTGGAGACGATCTAGCTAAAAAAATTCGCGCAGAGACCTTCGCTCTCGAGGATCCCCCACTAGAAAACATCTTCAACCACGTTTACACCGAGCAGCACCCCGAAATTGACAAGCAGCGAGCCTGGCTCGAGGCTTACGAAGCACGTATGGGTGATCATGAGTAGCTACAAGGACATGGCAATCTCCAAAGCCCTAAACGCAGGCCTGCAGCAAGCGATGATGAAGAACGAAAAAGTTCTAATGTTTGGTGAAGACGTTGCAGAACTCGGAGGAGTCTTCCGGGTTACCGAAGGGCTTTATAAAGAGTTTGGCCAAAGCAGAATATTTAATACCCCCATTGCAGAGTCTGGAATCGTAGGAACCGCAATTGGACTGGCCATGCGTGGTTATCGCCCAGTGGTAGAGATTCAGTTCGACGGCTTCGTGTTCCCAGCCTTTAACCAGATCACAAGCCAGCTTGCAAAACTCACTTACCGGTCCGAGGGCGCAATGCAGATGCCGGTGGTTATCAGGATCCCTTACGGCGGAGGAATCGGCGCTGTTGAGCACCACTCTGAGAGCCCAGAAGCATATTTTGCCCACACTCCTGGACTGAGAGTTGTCACACCCTCGAATCCAAACGACGCCTATTGGATGATGCAGCAGGCCATCGAGTCTTCGGACCCGGTGATCATGCTGGAGCCAAAACGCCGCTATTGGCAAAAGGGCCCGGTAAATCTTGACACTGCGCCAATGCCGCTTCACAATGCAAGGGTCATGCTCGAGGGCACCCAGGTAACGCTTTTGGCCTACGGACCGATGGTCACGGCCGCACTTCAGGCTGCGGAAATTGGTGCCGAAGAAGGTGTGAGCATCGAGGTGATTGATCTTAGGTCGCTATCTCCAATTGATTACCCAACAATCATGGCTTCGGTCAAGAAGACTTCAAGGGCAGTGATTGTCCACGAGGCTCCAACGAACGTTTCGCTCTCCAGCGAAATAGCGGCTCGTATTTCCAACGAGGCCTTCTACAACCTAGAAGCTCCGGTGATACGCGTCGGTGGTTTTGACACCCCGTATCCACCTGCGAAGCTAGAAGAAGCTTTTTTGCCCGATGCCGACCGTATTCTTGAAGCAATCGACAGGTCTCTGGCCTACTAGGGAGTCTCAAAATGACTATTGCCAAGTTCCCACTGCCCGATGTCGGCGAGGGGCTAACCGAGGCCGAGATGGTCAGCTGGCTCGTTGCCCCGGGAGACCATGTAACGGTCAATCAAACGATCTGCGAAATAGAAACGGCGAAATCAGTTGTCGAACTGCCTTGTCCTTTCGAGGGTGAAGTAGATGAGCTTTTGGTTCAGGTTGGCGACACCGTCGAAGTTGGCACCCCAATCATTTCAGTGAGAGTTTCAGGCGATTCGCCCATGCTGGTGGCGGACAAGCCAGACGCCCATCCTGCGCTTGCTCAAGAAGCGGACACCGGAGCCGAATATAAAATCCCAACTTTGGTTGGCTACGGAGATGCCGGCGAAGCCAAATCCCGCAGAGGCCGGCCCGTAAAGCCAGCCGCCACCGCAACAGCGGTGCCGGTGGCAATGATGAGCGCCGCGGCTATTGCTTCAGACGCAATCATTGCCAAGCCACCAATCAGAAAATTAGCCAAGGAACTCGGCGTGAACTTGGCGGCAGTTAACGGCTCGGGAACTCGAGGCGAAATAACTAGAGAAGATGTTATTTCCAGCGCCAGCCAGGCCAGCGTCTTCAAAAACCTCACCACGCCAGCGGTTTCCTCCGAACGAGAAGAGCGGATCCCGGTCAAGGGCATGCGCAAGGTAATTGCCACGGCAATGGTCAAAAGCGCCTTCACTGCTCCCCACGTCAGCATCTTTGTTGATGTCGATGCGACTAGAACCATGGAGTATGTAAAGCGACTGAAGGCATCGGTTGATTTTGCCGGCGTGAAAGTGACGCCACTGTTGATTATGGCCAAGGCCATCATTTGGGCGGCGAGAAGAAACCGCATGGTGAATTCGACCTGGTCGGACACCGAGATTATCGTTCACTACTTTGTGAACCTAGGGATCGCAGCTGCGACCCCTAGAGGCTTGATAGTTCCAAACATCAAAGATGCCGACGCCATGAACATGATTCAGCTGGCAACCGCCATCGAGCAGCTCGCAGCGACTGCGCGCGAAGGTAAGACGCCACCTGAGGACATGAAAGACGGAACCATAACCGTCACTAACATCGGGGTTTTCGGTGTTGACACCGGAACACCGATTCTGAACCCAGGCGAGGTTGGAATTGTGGCACTCGGCTCAATCCGCAAAAAGCCTTGGGTGGTTGATGATGAGATTGTGGTCCGCCAGGTCACGACCATTGGTGCAACTTTTGATCACCGGGTGGTTGATGGTGACGTCGCCTCTAGGTTTGTTCAGGATGTAGCAAGCGTTATCGAGGAGCCAGCTCTACTGCTTGACTAATCGAACTTGACAATCGTTTTCAATAGTGGTAGGTTCTGGCCATGACTACTAAAACCTTTAAAATAATGGGCGCGATTGTCGCCGCAGTAACAGCTGTATCTTTGTCTGGTTGCGCCTCCTCGGCAGCTGAAGAAACTCAATCAGGATCCGAATCCAAGCCCACCATCGTCGCCACCACAAACGTGTGGGCCGATATTACGGGCCAGGTTGCCGGTGAATTCTTTGATGTCACCGCTCTTATTTCTGACACCTCAATAGACCCACACTCCTATGAGGCAAGCGCCAGAGAGCAGCTTGCTATCAGCGAAGCTGACCTGTTTGTTGTGAACGGTGGAGGCTACGATGATTTCGCATTGACTCTGGCCAGTGCCACAGAGACTGAGATGTTCAACGTCTATGACGTATTGGAGGCAACAGAGCTCGAGGGTGGCGACGAGCATGCAGATGAAATTACAGACGAGCATGCAGATGAAAGTGCAGACGAGCACGGCGATGAGCACGGCGATGAGCACGGCGATGAGCACGACGGATCTGACCATGTTTGGTACAGCCTCCACTCAGTTGAGCAAACAGCGATCTCGCTAGCTCAAAAGCTCGGTGAGTTACAGCCTGAGAATGCTCAGTATTTCGCGGCCAACGCAGATGCTTTTGTTAGCGAGATTGCAGTTCTGGAGCAAAAGCTTGAAGCCCTCAGCGCCATGGATGGGCACTACTTCGAGGCTCACCCTTTGGCAGCGATGCTGTTTGCTGATCTAGGCTTCGAAAACCTAACCCCGGAAGGGTATGCAGAGGCAGAGGAGGCCGGGTTTGAGCCGTCCGCAAGAATCTTGGCTGACTCTCAGGCGCTTATTTCTTCAGGCCAACTTCAGTTCCTAGCAGTGAATGCGCAGGGAACCTCGCCGGTTCTTGAGTCCCTCAAGAAGCTGGCCGAAGAGTCAGGCGTACCGGTTCTGGAGTTTGATGAATTACTGCCAGAAGGCTCTAACTACCAGGAGTGGATGGAGTCGAAATTGGATTCCATCGCCGCTATCAGGTAATTAAAACATCTTCAGCCGGTCCTCGATGAAAGTCGTTGGCCGGCTGATTTTGTTTAGATAATCATTTTCAATAAGGAGTAGTGTCTAAAGGATGAAACGTTGGATATTGGGAAGTGCGATCGCGGCTTTTGTCGCACTAATCGCTGGCCTTACCCTCGGTCCAGTCATTTTCAGAGACGCCCCAGCTACGCCCGGCCCAAGCCCTGATCAGAGCCCAACCCTGACTAGAGACGGCATGACCGGGACTATCAAAGTTGTGGCATCCACCAACGTGTGGGCAAGCGTTATTGAGATCATAGGTGGCGATTGGGTGGAGGTAACGGCCATCATCGATAGCGCTGCCCAAGACCCTCACTCCTACGAGGCAACGGCTAGAGACCAGCTTGCGATTCAGGATGCGGAATTAGTAATTGCCAATGGCGGCGGCTACGACGAATTCATGGACCAGTTAGTTTCTGCAACCGATGGCGACAGAATATTCTTGGAACTCGTTGAAGGCGAGCATGGTCACACCGAAGATAACCATGAAGCCACCGATGCTGAGGCCGCTGTGGTCGATACACATGAGAACGAACACATTTGGTATGACCTTCACGCTGTCGCAGAGGCCGCTGAATTGATAGCCGAGGCGATCAACGAACTGAGGCCAGAAGCCTTTGACGATGTGAATCAGAACTACGATTTCTTTGCATCTGAGCTTGAAAACCTTCAGCTTCGGGTCGATTCGCTCAGGGATCGAGCTTTGGGCTTGGGCGTGATTGCCGTTGAGGGCGTTGGAAACCTAATGCTTACTGATGCTGGTTTCGAAAACCTGACTCCGCAGAACCTTGCCGATGCAATTGAGGAAGAGCGCGAAGTTCCGCTAACAGCTGCCGATGAGGCCAGGACTCTGATAAAGAACAAGCTTGTGGTGCTACTTGTCACCAATACTCAGGTTCAAGATGCGGTTTCGGCGGACCTAGTGAAAATGGCGGAATCGGTGGGGACTCCGGTTGTGGAGCTCAGCGAAGTGATTCCGAGTGAAGACCTGGACTACTTAGATTGGATGGCATCAGTTATTGATCGACTTCAACAGGCGATTTATTAAATGACAGCAGTCTTAAGTGTCCAAAATGCGACCCTCCGGTTCGATGATCGAGTTATCTGGCAGGGTCTAGATTTTGACGTCCAGCCCGGAGAATTCATTGCGCTAATTGGGGCAAACGGCTCCGGTAAATCGATGCTGTTGAAATCAGTCCTTGGCCAACAAGAACTCACGGCAGGGTCAATCGAGTTTCTTGGGAAAATCTCTACCGCCGGCAGCACCGAGGTTGGCTACATCCCCCAACATCGATCCATGGACTCCCAATTGCCCCTTCGGGTCTTTGACTCCGTTCGCCTAGGCCTGGACGGGCATCGCTTTGGCTTGCCACTGCCAGGCAAAAAAACTAGGCAGCTTGTTCTAGGCGCCCTCGAGCAGGTTGATGCTTTAGACCTGGTGGATAAGCCAATCGGTGAGCTCTCCGGTGGCGAGATGCAACGAGTTCGAGTGGCACAGGCTATCATTTCCAAACCCAAGCTCATCCTGGCCGACGAGCCACTCAGTGCGCTTGATCTAAACCACCAGCAAACAGTTAGCGGTCTGATTGCTGACCAGGCTAAAAAGCAGGGCGCCGCTGTGCTGTTTGTGACCCACGATCTAAACCCAATTGCAGATTATGTAGACCGGGTTCTTTACCTAGCTCAAGGCCGATACGAAATCGGAACAACCGATGAAGTAATGCAGTCCGAGGTGCTTTCCAAACTCTACGGAACCGAGATCGACGTAGTTAGAAACCAAGGACGAATCGTGGTTCTTGGGGCCCACGATCACAACCACCACGATGACGAAGAGTGGTTGTGATGGAGCTCTCCGACGTTTTTGACTTTTCAGACTATGACCGGCTAATTCCGCTGGTTACTAACTCGCTGTGGGCGGGGGTATTGCTGGCTCTAGTAGGCGGCCTGGTTGGTGTTTTTGTGATGAACAGGGAACTGTCGTTTGCGGTTCACGGAATTTCTGAACTTTCATTCGCGGGAGCGGCAATTTTCTTGCTGTTCGGTTTCGACGTTGTATTTGGTTCGGTTGTCGGCTCAATGATTGCCGCGCTCATTATTGCCTTGCTGGGCGATAAGTCAAAGGATCGAAATTCAATAGTCGCGGTGCTGATGCCGTTCGGGCTGGGTATAGGAATTCTTGCGCTCGCGCTTTATCCGGGAAGAGCTGCGAACAAGTTCGGCTTGCTAACCGGGCAGATAGTCGCCGTAGATGATCCAAAGCTGGCGTCGCTAGTGGTTATCAGTGCCGTTGTTTTGACGCTCTTAGTGATTATGTGGCGGCCGCTGTTGTTTGCAACCTTGGACGTTGAGGTGGCCGCAGCCAGAGGCGTGAACACTAGGGCGCTTGGAATCGTGTTTGTGTTGGTTCTGGGCTTGGCTGTTGCAGCTGCGGTTCAGGTGGTCGGCGCGCTACTGGTTTTAGCACTCCTTGTAACTCCAGCCGCCGCCGCACTTCGATTGAGTAAGAGTCAGCTTTGGGTTCCGGTGTTGAGTGTCTCGTTCGCACTGGTGGCGATGTTGGGTGGAATTCTGCTTGCCCTTGGCGGTGGATTGCCAATCAGCCCCTACGTGACGACCATTTCGTTCCTGATTTACCTGATTGCACGCCTGATAGCTTTCGTGAAAGCCAAAGGGGTAAAAGAAAAGGTCGTGGTGCGCTCATGACCATACGAAGGGCAACCTGGCAGAAAACAGCTGTCTTTGAGGCTTTGAATCAAGATCAAGTCTTTGTTTCTGCCCAAGAACTGCACCACAAACTTTTCTCAGCAGGTCAAAAACTAGGGCTAACAACTGTTTATCGGGCCCTGACTGATTTGGTTGAAGCCGGCCAAGCCGATGTTTTAGCCGGCGAAGACAATGAAATGCGATATCGAGTCTGCAGTAACAAGCATCACCATCACCTGATTTGCCGAAAATGTGGCACCGCAGTTGAATTTGATCTGGATGGTTTTGAGGCAGAGGTAAGCGCCTTGGCGACTAAACACGGTTACAAAGAAGTCGCCCACAGCATCGAACTTTTCGGAATTTGTGAAAAATGTGGCATGTCGGCTTGATTTTCTTGATTCAGGACTTGCTTTTGTGTGCCCGAGCCTCCTAAACTTGCATGGTTGCACGGGCTCCGGCTCGCTCAAACCCAAATCATTAGCTTCGGGTAAACACGCCCTTAGGAGGAAAAATGGCAGCGTACTGCCAGGTGACGCAAACGGGACCGCAGTTCGGTCACAAAGTGTCTCACGCTCAGAACAAGACCAAGCGTCGTTTCGACCCGAACATTCAGAAGAAGACCTACTTCGTTCCTTCTTTGGGACGCAAGGTCACTCTGACCTTGTCTGTTAAAGGAATCAAGACAATTGACGTTCGCGGCATCGACTCGGTAATCTCCGAGATGGTTTCTCGCGGCGACAAGATCTAGGAAGCAATAGATGGCCAAGGATAAGGACGTTCGTCCAATCATCAAGCTGAAGTCCACTGCGGGCACCGGCTTTACTTATGTAACCAAGAAAAACCGTCGTAACAACCCGGACCGTATCAGTCTGAAGAAGTACGACCCAGTAGTGCGTAAGCACGTCGAATTCCGCGAGGAGCGCTAAACACATGGCAAAGAAGTCGAAGATTGCTCGTAACGAGCAGCGCAAGGTAATTGTTGAGCGCTACGCAGTAAAGCGTCTAGAACTAAAGAAGGCTTTGGTTGACCCAGCCTCAACAGTCGAACAGAAAGAAGCAGCCCGCGTGGGACTTCAGAAGCTTCCTCGCAACGCAAGCCCAGTGCGCGTTCGTAGCCGCGACCTGATCGATGGTCGTCCACGTGGAGTGCTATCCAAGTTTGGTATCAGCCGCGTTCGCTTCCGCGACATGGCTCACAAGGGTGAGCTTCCGGGTATCACCAAGTCAAGCTGGTAAATACTTTTTATAACTAATCCCGTCTACCTAGGCCAAAGCCCTAGTAGACGGGATTTTTTGTTTTATCCGAAAAGCCTGTCCGCAAAAGAACAGCAGAAATTACTTGGGAATTCGGATTGCTAAATTCTGAGCGAGGGTATTTTTTTGTTAAAAAGTCATAAAACTGCCTACATCCCCCAAAAATAGCGGAAATCTAAGCGTGCAACACGCCGAAGCGAGAGCATTGACACTGGCGTAGGGGCTATAAGTTGATTGAGACATAACTGTCCACAAATTGTCCAGGAGGACCATATGAACAAGAGCGAGCTAGTTGCCGCAGTTGCACAACACACCGGAGAATCTCAGGCAGCAGTAGGCCGAGTTATCGACGCAATGTTTGACACCATCGGCGCATCAATTGCAAAGGGCGACAAGGTCACCATTCCTGGTTACCTAAGCGTCTCCAAAGGTCACCGCGCAGCACGTGCGGGCCGTAACCCACAGACCGGCGCAACCATCCAGATTGCAGCGGCTAACACCGTAAAGGTTTCAGCTGGCAGCAAGCTAAAGGCTGCAGTCAAGTAACTCAAGTATTCAACTAAGAAGCGGCGTCTTTGATTAGACGCCGCTTTTTCATTTCTCTGGAATAAGCTTTAGGACATGAATAGCAAATCCCGCTCCTACACGCTGGTTCTGATGCAGTTTTTGCTCATCGCACTACTACTACTGTCTCCCAGGCAAAGAGCGCCCTACGGCGACGCCAGTGAAATTGTCGCGTTTATTGGCGTCATCCTGATCTCCTTGGGCTCAGGAGTCCTGCTTTTCAGTTTCGTGGCGCTCGGTAATTCTCTTACCGCCCTTGCAATCCCAAAGGACAACGGGACTTTGGTTACTCACGGTATTTACTCACGGGTGAGGCACCCGATTTATTTTGGCCTGCTAGTGATGTGCCTTGGCGTCATGCTGGATGCTGGATACTGGCCGCAGGTCATTGTCGTGATGCTGCTTTATGTGCTGCTTGGTAAAAAGGCGGATTTCGAAGAAACGATGTTGCGCGAACGCTACCCGCAATACAAACAATACGCCGAGAGGACCCCGCGGTTTTTCCCGAGGCTCGGTAGGTGAAGCTAAAAACCTCTAATCACGCTCTGCAGGCAATTGCCGTTGTTCTAGCCGCGGGCTTAATAAGCGTTGTTGTTGGACTAGTTATTGCAGGCGGTGCGGGTCCACTTCAGTTTTCTGACCCTGGCCCCGTAGTTCGCTGGGGAGCCCCATTTGCCAAGCTGGTTATGAACTTTGCAATGGCAACCACAGTGGGATCTTTGGTGCTTTCAGCGTTTGCCGGAAACCAAGAGGAGCGGTCGAGATTATCTCGAGTTTCTAGCGCGGCTGCGGCGCTCTGGGCCGGGGCTGCGGCAGTGAATTTTGTAATGACCTACCTAAGCGTCTCAGGCTCCGCTATCTCCTATGGCTCAACATTTTCTGATGGGCTGTGGTTGTTTGCAACCCAGATTGAACTCGGGACACTTTTGGTTTGGAATTTAGGTTTTGCGTTTCTGCTCAGCCTTTCCACGCTTGCCTTCAATGGTCGACGGATGAACGCGGTGAACGCCGCAATCGCCATCGCGGGCCTTTACCCCTTGGCTGCATCCGGGCACGCATCTTCTGATGCGGGTCACGCGCTTGCGGTGAACTCACTATTGATGCACTTGGTTGGCATCAGCATATGGGTTGGCGGGCTTATTGCCCTGTATGCCGTTTTCAAAGGCGATAACCAGCGAACAGCGGTTCTGGTTTCTAGATACAGCACCTTGGCGTTTGTGGCGTTCATTATGGTCGCGGTTTCCGGAGTGACCTCCGGCATCATCAGGCTCTACGAGCCGGCTGACTTGTTTTCTAGCTACGGGCTGCTACTGATGCTAAAAGCTGCGCTGTTGGTGGTACTGGGGCTGTTTGGAGCCCGACACCGGCTTGGGCTGGTGAAGAAGCTTGCAGAACGCTCAGTTAGTTTTTGGCGACTGGCTATCTTCGAATTAGCAGTAATGGGGCTGGCAGTTGGAATGGGGACGGCACTAGCCAGAACCCAGACACCGTTGGATGCTGCAGAGTTTGTGCCGCTAACTCCGGCCGAGATACTTACCGGCGACAAATTACCTCCGGAGCTCACAAATCTTGCTTGGGTGACGGTTTGGGACATTGATGTTTTGTGGATGAGTGTCTGCCTTGGGGCAATTGCGCTTTATCTTTACGGCGTAAGTGTGCTTCATAAGCGCGGGGATAAGTGGCCACTGGTTAGAACTATTTCTTTTGTTTCCGGAATGCTGGTTTTGCTTTATGTCACAAACGGCGCGATGAGCGCCTACCAGGAGTACCTGTTTAGCGTTCACATGGTTGGACACATGGTGCTATCGATGATGGTTCCTGTCCTGCTGGTTCCGGGAGCGCCCGTGACGTTACTGTCCAGAGCGCAGGCACCGCGCAAGGATGGCTCTTGGGGGATGCGTGAGTGGGTGCTTTGGGCCGTTCACACACCTTTCGCTTGGTTTGTTTCGCACCCGCTATTTGCTGGTCTAAATTTTGCACTGTCACTCGTGATGTTTTACTACACGCCACTATTTAGGTGGGCGACAGAAGAGCACCTAGGACATCAGTGGATGTTGATTCACTTCTTGATTACCGGCTATCTGTTTGTTCAGTCACTCATGGGTGTTGATCCTCAGCCACACAGAACCGGTTATCCGATAAAGCTCATGCTCTTGATCGGAACAATGGCTTTTCACGCCTTCTTCGGGCTTGGTCTCATGAACGAAAAAAGCTTGCTGCTGGCCGACTGGTTTGGCGCGATGGGAAGAACCTGGGGCGATGACCCATTGGCGGATCAGGCCATTGGCGGCGCTTTTGCATGGGGAGTCGGTGAAATACCCACTATCGTCATAGCCCTGATAGTTGTTACCCAGTGGTCAAGGTCTGACGATCGAGAGCGCAAGCGACTAGATCGAGCATCCGATCGCAGTGGTAACCGGGACCTTGAGGATTACAACCAAATGCTTGATAGTCTGAGTAAAACGAGAGACAAGCACTAGTGATTATTGATTTAAGCCAAGAACAACAGTCTCTTTTCGAATACATCGAGCAATCAAGCAGCAACGTCTTTGTCACCGGCCGAGCCGGAACCGGCAAATCGACACTGCTTTCACACCTGACAGCGAATACCGAAAAGACCTTCGCGGTTTGCGCTCCAACCGGCGTAGCCGCCTTGAATGTGGGCGGAGTCACCATCCATTCGCTGTTCACTTTTCCAATTGGACTGCTGGGTGAAGTCGAGATTGCAAGGCACCTGAATAAGCGAACTCGTGAAATTCTTCGAGCGTTAGACATGCTGGTTATTGACGAGATTTCAATGGTGTCCGCCGACTTGATGGATGGGATTGACCGGGCTCTGAGAATCGCAAGGGGCAGAAAGAACGAGCCATTTGGCGGCGCCCAAATAGTGATGTTTGGAGATCCTTACCAGCTAGCCCCCGTCCCACCTCGCGACCCTTCGGAAAAAAACTACATTGCCGAGAATTACCAGTCACTTTGGTTTTTTGATGCTCATGTTTGGCGAAACTCTGAACTAGAGCGCTTCGAGCTTTCTGAAATTTTCCGTCAGTCGGACGATGACTTCAAAGAAATCCTGAATGCAATCCGAGACGGCTCGGTAACCCAGGCCATGCTGGATGTTTTGAATAAAGCCGGCAACCGTTACCCGCCGCATTCGGATGTGATTCGACTGGCAACAATCAACGAGACCGTAAATGCCGTGAACCACCAGCGCATTGAGCTAATAGAAACCGACCCGAAGATCTTTAAGGCGGTTTACTCAGACGGTGCTGCAAAGGCTTTTGGGCGAGCTCTGCCCGCCGAGACCGAACTGGCACTAAAGGTTGGCGCCCAGGTGATGTTTATCAAAAACGATGATTCGAGTATGAACAAGACCTCAAGTGGTTCAGCGATTAGACGCTGGGTGAACGGGACTATCGGCCGGGTTGTTAGATTGCCGAAATCTGGCTTAGTCGTGGTTGATGTTGACGGCGAAGAACTAGAGGTTGGCCCGGCAACCTGGGAAAAGATTCGATACGAAGTCGAAGAAAACTTTGATGAATCAAGTGGCAAAACCAAAGAAACCCTGGTCCCAGTCACCTTGGCCGAATTCAAGCAGATCCCGCTTCGCTTGGCATGGGCAGTGACCATCCACAAATCCCAGGGTCAAACCTATGACGAGGTCCAAATCGATATGGGCAGGGGTGCATTTTCTCCCGGACAAACCTATGTTGGGCTGAGTCGAGTGCGAGCGCTCGACGGTCTTTACCTAACCCGAGCAATCTTGATCAGGGACGTGATGGTTGACTCGGACGTGGTCAGGTTTATGTCCGGGGCCCAGATCGAAGCCACCAGTTCAGAGCTTCTGCCACCCTTCTAGCCCAGTAGCTCTCGTGGTGACCAGTGTTCGGGTAGGTGGCGCCAACAAGTGAATCGGGTGTCAGGTAACCCTTGGCTTTTATTTTCTCAAGGGCCGCTTCGTGAAACGGAGCGTAGTTTTCATCAAGCTCAATGGTTCCGGTGTCAGTCCAGATCCGGTGTTTGCCATCCACAGGCAGTAAATCCGTCAGCTCTTGAACCATGAAGTCGCCACCAAAAGGCCAGTGAGTAGAAAAGCCAATTGCAGTGCCAAACACCTCGGGGCGCTTGCTCATTGCGTATAGTGACATGAGCCCACCCATAGATGAGCCCATGACTGCTGTCCGGTCTGGGTGGTGGGTGATGTGATATCTATCCAAAACAAACGGGATGATGGCGTCTGCCATCAACGAGACATAAGCATCTCCAAGTGATTCGCCCGGGGAATCTTTATATTCTTCTGGCATGTGAGCCCAGATCTCCTGGTGGTTATCTAAAATTTGCTGCGGAGCTAGCTCTCTAAGCCTCGATATATCGCTCAGGCCCCAGAGTCCGATAATTACTGGCTGCGGCCCTCTAACCTCTTCTCTCATGGCCGTGAGCATCTCCCAGGTCTTGCCCGTGTAGGAGTCTTTCTCGTCAAACAGGTTTCTGCCGTCGTGCATTATCAAAATCGGTGTTGTGGCGGTGATAGTTTTCGGTGCCCAAACATCAACGCGGTGGTTATCAAATTCGAATTTTTCCATCGAGCCGCCGGCCAGGCGTCGCTCTAGAAGCTTTCTTTCTCGAAATGCCATAAAGAGCGGGAAAGTAAATGCCATGGCGGTGATTCCGGACAGCAGGAAGTAAAGCCAGACCCGCTTCATGCCCAAACGCCTTGCCTCAACCAACATCAAGGTGATGACCGCGATGCCAACCACCAGCAAATCTAGAGACAACACCCAATCCACGTAGGACCCAAACCAGGCATTGAGGTAGTCTGCTTCTTGGGTCACCGCGAGTGCATTCAGCACCCACGCGGTTATCAGACCCAATGCAGCGACTACGAAGTAGATTCTTGATCGAATGATGTGTTTTTTAAACATGCTGGAATCATTCCACGAACCACAAGGCTTTATCTTCAAACAGACGAAGTAAAGGATTCAATGCTCTTACTGGCTAACTTCATTGTGCGTCGCGCGAAGTTCGTTCTCTTTGGCTTTATAGGGCTCATCGCGCTCAGCAGCGTTTGGGGATTTCAGGTTTTTGGCAATCTACAGGGCGGCGGCTATGACGATCCAAACTCAGATTCGGCAACCGTCAGCGAGCTCCTTGGCACTGAGTTTGCTCTTGATCCAGCCGAGGTAATAGTCCTAGTTGATTTGCCAGGTAGTGCCAACGAACTAAATGCCGGTGGAGAGCCAAAGTATTTTGAAGTGGTCACGGAACTAAGTGATGATTTAGCAAAAATCGATGGCGTTATTTCTGTTGATAACTACTACTCACTTGGTTCACCAAGCTCACTTGTTTCTTCTGATGGCAAGTTGGTCTACGTACTAGTGGATCTTCAAAATGGCATCAGCCAATCTGCTCCCACTGCCCTGATCATTGATGAATTCACAGGCGATTACCTCGGTGCCGAAGTTCACATCGCTGGCTTCGGCGCTGTCACAAAAGCAATCACCGAAACAATCGAGCAGGACCTAATTAGGGCCGAAATCATTGCAATACCAATTGTGCTGTTGCTGTTGTTATTTGTCTTTGGCTCTCTGGTTGCGGCCGGATTGCCTTTATTTGTTGGCGGACTTGCGATCGTGGGCTCATTCTTCGTGGTTTGGGGCGTTAGCGAGTTCACCGACGTGTCGATCTTTGCGGTGAACTTGATCACTGGCCTCGGTCTCGGTCTCGGCATCGATTACAGCCTGCTGGTGGTAAACCGATTCCGTGAGGAGCGAGCAGCCGGAAACAGCGTTGAAGAATCAACGGTTGTAACCATTACCACTGCCGGTAAGACGGTTATCTTCTCGGGCCTGACCGTCGCACTCGTCATGATTTCAATGGCGTTTTTCCCGCAGTATTTCTTGCAGTCCTTTGCACTTGCCGGGTTCACGGTTGTAACACTGGCGGTTATTGGAGCAGCGGTCGTGATTCCGGCTCAGTTGGTTCTTCTGGGCGACAAGGTCGACTCGATAAGAATCTTCAAGCGCAAGTTGGCACCAAGTGACAAGGGCATTTGGGAGAAGATTGCTCGCTTCACGATGCGCAGACCATTGCCAATTTTGTTCGTAACGATCCTTGGTCTCTCAGGCATGTTCTCGCTGTCAACCGATGCCGTGTTTGGTCAGGTGGATGACCGAGTATTGCCTAAGGGCAGCCCAGCTTCGGTTGCCTCTAACCTCTTGAGAGAGCGCTTTGATGGCCGAGAGTCTTCGCCGATAGAAATACTTGTTCAGGGCAGCGATGAGGCGATAAATGACTACATCGTGCTGGTGCAAGAGCAGCCAGATATTGCCAGGGTCGCTATCGTGCCAACTGGGGAAGACACCTCTTGGGTCAGGATTAATGCGATTACCCAAGTTGAGCCCAGAAGTCCAGCCGGTTACGATCAAACGGTTTCACTCAGGGGTCTTGATTCCGATCTAGATCAAGTTCTAATTGGCGGCGGCGGGGCTTATTACACAGACTCGCAGCAGGGCATTGAAGACGCGCTGCCGCTTGCGGTGCTGTGGATATTTATAACCGCATATGTACTGCTATTTCTGTTTACCGGCAGTGTGCTTTTGCCGCTGAAGGCAATCGCACTCAACGTGCTTTCGCTTGGCGCCGTGGTCGGAGTGCTGAGTTACATATTCCAAAACGGTCACCTGCAATGGCTGATTGGCGAGTACTCGGTCACCGGAACCCTCGACACTTCTTCGTTGGTGATGGTCGCGGTCGTGGCATTTGGTTTATCAATGGACTACGAGATGTTCCTGCTCTCAAGGATCAAAGAGCAGCATGACGCAGGCATGAACACGGAGAACTCGGTCGCAATTGGTTTGCAGCGCTCCGGCAGGATTATCACTGCGGCAGCATTTATCTTGGCCGTTACCTTTGGGGCGTTCGCATCTTCGGGAGTGTCAATCATGAAGATGCTCGGCTTTGGAATTGCCTTCGCGATTCTGCTTGATGCCACTGTGGTCAGGGCCCTGTTGGTTCCGGCACTAATGCGGCTATTTGGAGCCGCAAACTGGTGGGCGCCGAAGTGGCTCAAGACAGTTCACAAAAAAATCGGCCTGAGTCACTAACCTTAGAGCCATGCTGCTTTCAGATAGAGACATCAAAGCCCAAATCGACGCCGGTCGCATTGCCTTAGATCCTTTGGATTTAGGGCTAATGCAGCCAAGCAGCATCGACGTGAGGCTAGATCGATTCTTCCGGTTATTCGATAACCACAAGTATCCATATATTGACCCTCGTGAGCAGCAGGATGACCTAACCCGTTTGGTTGAAGTGAGATCAGATGAGGCTTTTATTTTGCACCCGGGTGAATTTGTCTTGGGGTCGAGCTTTGAATACGTGACATTGCCGGATGACATAGCCGCAAGGCTTGAGGGCAAAAGCTCGCTTGGGCGATTAGGTCTTTTGACTCACTCGACAGCTGGCTTTGTGGACCCTGGCTTCCAGGGTCACGTGACCCTGGAGCTTTCTAACGTTGCGAGTCTGCCCATAAAGCTTTGGCCTGGAATGAAGATCGGGCAGCTGTGCTTTTTCCAGCTTTCAAGTGCGAGTGAGAATCCTTACGGAACCTCTGCCTACGGATCTAGGTATCAAGGACAGCGCGGCCCAACTGCCTCTAGGAGCTATCTGAATTTCCATGTCACCGACATCGGCAACAATCCCCTCTAACTAAACTTCGCTTCTCTAACTGAACTTGGACCTAGCTTCGATCAGGTCCTTCGAGTAAACCCGGTAGATAGCGTATTTATCGGCGCTTAGTTCGCAGAGCCGGTCAACCTCGTGAACCAAAGCCCTGGAAGCCGCCGCCCATGGGAACAGCTGATAAATCAGATAGGCAAACTGCTTTAGATTCTGATGACGAAATTTTATGTGCCCATATTCGTGGCGCATGATCGCCGCGAGTTGCTTGGCTGGTAATTCAAATACTGCCTTGGAAAGATAAATCTGCTTGTCACGGGTTAGCGCAAAGTAACCAGGCACATCTAGCTCCATGATTTGTGCCTTGCGGTAGGCCATGATTTGTCTAGCCGTTCTGTCTGCCAGCGGGTCCAGTTTGTCATTGATAGCAAACAGTGGAGCAAGTCGCTGGTTTGCTAAGGCCAGCAAAATAGCCGCTGCACCAATTAGCACCCAGGGCGCAAAACTTGCCAGCAGTGTTATCCCAAGGTTTTGTCCAGCGGCAAGATTTTGCCAGGTCGTAAAGATTGAGACCGTAGCAATAACCACGGAAACAGCAGTTGCCAAGAAGGCAGATATCAAGATTGTGAACCAGAACCAGATGCCGATGTTCGGCGTCCTATTGAAACGACCAGCAAAGAACAGCGGTCCGGCGACCGTTATTAGCATTACCCACTCGATCAAAAGAATTAGCAGGTATAGAGAAAACTCCATCTTCGAAGACTACTTGTCTAATACGTCTTTTAGTTTTTGCCGTTGGTCGGCTGAGAGCGAGCGTGCAAAGTGGGAGAAAACCAGTGACGGGTTTGTGGAATCCTGCATCGCATCAAGTAACAGCGAGGCAGTGTGAGCCTCTCTGGACTTTGTTGCAATAAACAAGAGCTTCCTGCCGCTTTCTTGCCTTTTTAGCAGCAGGCCTTTATCACCGAGCCTGGAAAGAACGGTTAACACGGTTGTGATAGCTAGTTCATCATCACCCAATAGCGCCAAGATCTGCTTTGAACTAAGGCCCGCTGGTCGATCCCAGAGGCAGCCCATGATTGCTGATTCCAGCTCGCCCTGTTTGCGCTTTGACATGAGTCACATTCTACGGGCTGTAGAAAAGCGGGCTGTAGAAAGGCTAGTTGGCTGCTGCGGGAGCAGCTATAGCCCTAACGGAAATAAGTAGCAGCAAACCAACCACCAAAATCAACATCAGACCAAGAATTCCATAAATCGGTGAGAACAGTCCCACGAAGATTGCCCAAGCCGCCGGTGCTAAGAAGCTAACGGCTCTTCCGGTGGTGGCGTAAAGCCCGAACGCTTCACCCTGCTTGTCATCGGCCGAGAGCCTAGACATCATTGTTCTGGACGCTGCCTGAGCAGGACCGACGAAGGTGCAGAGGAACAAACCAAAACTAAAGAAGGCAATTGTTCCAGCGCTCTCAAATACAAACACCCCGAAGCCACCGACTATCACTCCAACTAAGGACACAAAAATAATTTTTCTAGAGCCAACTCGGTCTTCAAAGAACGAGCCAACGAATGCACCAATTCCGGCAACTATGTTCGCCGCAATTCCAAACAGAATTATTTCTGTTAGGTCCAAGCCGAAGGCGATGCCACCCAGTACCGCTCCATAGGCAAACACACCGTTTAGGCCATCGCGGTAGACAGCAGAGGCAATCAAAAACTTCAAAAGGTTTGGGTTTTCTTTCCGCATGGCTACAAGCGAGCGAATCAGTTTTTTGTAGGCAAGCAGCACGCCTTCATTCTCGGTGCCAGCAATCGGCTTCGCTTCTGGAACCTTCAACATCAAGGGGATCGAGAAGATAATCACCCAAAACATGCTGAGAACCATTACCACTCGGACCGACAGTGCATCAGTGTCCGGGATGCCCAGAAGCTCGGCTCCGCCGAACTGAATGATCCAGAGCGCCATCACCAGCAGGATGATTCCACCGATATAACCAAGGCCCCAACCAAACTGACTAATCTTGCCACGCTCATGAGGCCTGGCGACTTCATTCAGCATTGAGTTGTAGTTCACAGTTGCAAACTCGAAGAAAATCCCGCCAGCCGCAAGTAGAACTAGGCCGAAGACGAAGAAATCTTCGCTTGGGGCAACAAAGAACATCAAACCGATGGTCGCTGCAAACAGATAAGTGTTGACCATTAGCCAGAACTTCTTGCGCCCGGAGGTGTCAGCGCGACGGCCAACAATCGGAGCGATAAGAGCTATTAGCACTCCGGCGACAACGCCTGATATGCCAAGCCAGAAGGCCGTGTACTGGCCGGCTTCTTCAAGCGAGTAGCCCGCTGGCGCAAAGAATTCACTTGTTATGTAGCGGCCGAAGATAAAGGAGGTGACCACTGTCGGGAATGCCTGTGATGCCCAGTCCCAGAGTGCCCACGAGAATGTTCCTTTTGGCCTAGCTGCTGCAACGTCGTTGTTGGTCATGGTCTGAGATTACTCCCAAAGAGAGCGCAGTTAAACCCCAATAGAGCAAAGATTCACTTTTTGGCAACCAGGTCAGCACGAACTATTTGACTATGCTCACGTTATTTGGGGCGAAGACGGCAATCGAGACAGCTCCCGTAAGTGCTACCCAGACGACAGCGCCCGTAAGCGCCTAATCGGCCCCCTGTTTCAAACGATCCTCGCAACCAAACTCTGAGAGAAAAAACCGCGCTACTCGAGGACCAATTCACCCATAATCTTGTCGCCACCGAGAATCTTGGGTGCAACCTGTAACCAGAGCTTTTCAAAACGTGCCTGAGTAATTAGCCCAGAGTCCCTGAGAAGCATGGCCGCCAATGCTGGAGCGGCCCGCAAATTACCATCGGCAATCTTGATTGCCAGGGTTTCTCCGGTTTCTAGTCCGACAACAAAGACACCCTCTGCGCCGATCTTGGCCATAAGTCCATGGCGCAGGAACACCGCATCTGCGGTGTCGTGGCCTCCAATTATCCAAGGGTCGGCCTTGGCCGCTTCAAATAGAAAGGCACCCTCACTCATAAACCCGGCAATGGATCTGGCAAGCCCGAGAGTTGAAATGGCCAACAACGGTGCCCCGCAGCCATCGGTTGCGGTCAGTGCAACCTTCTCACCTGCCAACTGCTCGATTTTGCGTTTCATGCCCTGTTGCAGCGGGTGCTCGGGATTCAAATAGTCGGAGGCACTCCAGTTGTTTATCTTGCAGGTTGCTAGAAAGCTGGCGTGCTTGCCGGAGCAGTTCATGGCCAACCTGGAACTTGAGTCACCCTTAGCGCTCAGGCTGGCCGGGTGGGCAATTGGGCACTGCAAATCTTCCTCACTAAAGCCATATTCGGTCAACAGGCTCGCAACCAGTGATCGGTGATCTGTTGTCCCTAGGTGGCTGGCCATCGAGAGAACTAGGTTCTGGCCAGATAGCTGCAGACCCATTTCCCGCATGGCAACGGCTTGCACCGGTTTCAGGGCGCTTCTTGGAAAGATCTGCGCCTTGGCGTTTCCAACTTCCTTCAGGATATTCCCGTCGGCAGCGAGCAATACCGCAACACCGTGATGAAAGGACTCGGCCATGCCCCCTCTATGCAGGGTTGCCAATGGCGCTAGGTCATTGAATGCTAGAGGGTTCACCATAAAACTCTACCCTTGCCTCAAAGTTGAGTCATTCACACTCAACTCTCAGCCAACTATTCTTGACAAGCTTCCGGCGCTAGGTCAAACTTGAGCACATGTGGCTCAACTTGGGCCACAAGTTCACGAGTTTCAAAAATAGCTTTCACAAAGAAGGAGCAACAAATGGGAAGAGCAGTAGGAATTGACCTAGGAACCACCAACAGCGCGGTTACAGTGCTGGAAGCTGGCGAACCAAAGGTTATCTCAAACGCAGAAGGTTTCCGCACCACCCCTTCGGTGGTCGCTTTCACTAAGGATGACAACGTCCTAGTTGGTGAAACAGCGAAGCGCCAGGCTGTAACAAACGTTGACCGCACCGTCTCATCGGTGAAGCGTCACATGGGCACCGACTGGAAGTTCAAGGTCGAAGACAAGGATTACACCCCGCAGGAAATCTCAGCGCGTATTTTGATGAAGCTCAAGCGCGATGCTGAGACTTATCTTGGCGAGAGCGTCACCGACGCGGTCATTACTGTTCCAGCATATTTCAACGACTCTGAGCGTCAGGCAACCAAGGAAGCCGGCGAGATTGCCGGCCTGAACGTGCTTCGCATTATCAATGAGCCAACCGCGGCAGCACTTGCCTACGGCTTGGACAAGGGCAAGGAAGACGAATTGATCTTGGTGTTTGACCTTGGTGGTGGAACATTCGATGTTTCGCTTCTCGAGGTTGGCAAAGATGATGACTTCTCAACTATCCAGGTCCGTTCAACAAGCGGAGATAACAAGCTTGGTGGAGATGATTGGGACCAGCGCGTGGTCGACTACTTGGTGAAGAAGTTCAAAGAAACCACCGGTGTTGATGTTTCAAAGGACAAGATCGCGCTGCAGCGCCTAAAAGAGGCTGCTGAGCAGGCAAAGAAAGAGCTGAGCCAGTCAACGACTACCCAGCTTCAGTTGCCATACCTTTCCTTGACTGATGCCGGTCCAGCGAACCTAGATGAGACCCTCACTAGAGCTCAGTTTGAAGACATGACCTCTGATCTTCTTGAGAGAACCCGCAAGCCGTTCCTTGACGTAGTAAAGGAAGCCGGAGTGAAGGTTGCTGACATTGCACACGTTGTAATGGTCGGTGGATCAACTCGAATGCCAGCGGTTACCGAGTTGGTAACTAAATTGCTTGGCGGCAAAGAGCCAAACAAGGGCGTGAACCCGGATGAGGTTGTTTCTGTCGGAGCGGCACTGCAGGCTGGCGTTATCAGGGGTGAGCGTAAAGACGTTCTACTTATTGATGTGACCCCACTTGCACTTGGTATCGAAACCAAGGGTGGAATGATGACCAGGTTGATTGATCGCAACACCGCGATTCCAACCAAGAGAAGCGAAACCTTTACAACCGCTGATGACAATCAGCCAAGTGTTTCCATTCAGGTTTTCCAGGGTGAGCGCGAGTTCACAAGGGACAACAAAAGTCTTGGAAACTTCGAACTAACCGGTATTGCGCCAGCACCACGTGGCGTCCCACAGGTTGAGGTCACCTTTGATATTGACGCTAACGGAATTGTCCACGTGTCTGCCAAGGACAAGGGAACCGGTAAGGAGCAGTCCATGACCATCACCGGAGGCTCCTCACTATCCGAAGAAGACATTGAGCGCATGGTCAAGGACGCCGAAGAGCACGCTGCCGAAGACAAGCTGCGCCGCGAAGAAGCAGAAACCCGCAACCAAGCAGAACAGCTTGCCTACTCAACCGACAAGTTGATCAAGGAAAATGACGAGAAGCTACCCGAGGACGTGAAGACTGAGGTTCAGGCTGACGTTGACGCACTTAAGGCGGCGCTCGCGGGCGATGACGCTGATGCTGTCAAGGCTGCTCAGGAGAAGCTGTCAACCTCTGCCCAGAAGCTTGGCGAGGCAATCTATGCCAACCAGCCGGCTGAGGGTGAAGAACAGGCAGCTCCAGAAGCAGAAGAGGACGTGGTGGACGCTGAAGTCGTCGAAGACGATGAGACTGAAACACCTGCTGCAAAAGACGCTCCTGAAGATGACGCTCCAGAAGACAACACCAAGGACAAGAAATAATGTCAGATAAGAACTTTGACCCCAAGCACAATGAGGGAGATCAATCCGAAGAGATGAAAGAGGAGGGCTCCCCAGTGGAGCCAGTCTCTGATTCTTCAGCTGATACTGATACTGATACTGATACCGATACCGATGCCAGTGCAGATGTTCAGGATGAGGAAAAGGACGCGGTTGACCGCGAACTAGAGATCTTCCAGGACATGCAGCGGTTGCAGGCTGACTTTGTGAACTATCGATCACGCGTTGAGCGCGACCGAGGTGCTGAGCGTCAGTCGGCTATTTCAGAGGCAATTAGAGCATTCCTCCCTGCCCTTGATGACCTAACCAGAGCGGAATCGCATGGCGATTTGCTCGAGGGGTCGCCGATGGCAGCAGTTGCTCAGAAACTAAGGGCAGCTGGTGAGAAATTTGGACTCGCGTCCTTCGGAGCAAAGGGCGACCGCTTTGACCCAGCGTTACACGATGCTCTAGTTCAAAACCCAAACCCTGAGGTGACCGTGGCTGAAGTGGCAGATGTTATTGAGCCGGGTTACAAGATTCAAGATCGACTATTGCGACCTGCCAAGGTCGCCGTGTTCTTACCAGCCGAATAAGAGGTGAGCTAGATGGCGTCGCAAGACTGGATTGAAAAGGATTTCTATAAAATCCTTGGGGTCACCAAAGGCGTTAGCGATGCCGATCTCAAAAAGGCATATCGGAAGTTAGCTAAGGCCAATCACCCTGACCTGCACCCGGGAGATCAGGCAGCAGAGTCAAGGTTCAAGGACATCTCCGAGGCCTACGACGTCCTGTCCGATGTCACTGAACGCAAGGAGTATGACGCTGTTCGTGCAATGGGCGGCGGTGCTCGTTTCCAAGCCGGTGGGCGTGGAGGTCAAGGCGGCGGCTTTGAAGATGTGTTTTCAAACTTCTTCGGTGGCGGTGGTTTTCCTGGTGGAGGCTTCGGCGGCGGCGGCTTTGCTCCGCAGCGAGGTCCAGACCTAAGTACTTCCTCGAGCGTTGACTTCATTGATTCCATTCACGGCACCAATATCAAGCTAACCGTGTCCGGAAAACCGGTGACCTTGAAGGTTCCGGCTGGTATTCAGGATGGTCAAAAGCTAAAACTAAAGGGCAAAGGACAGCCATCACCAAATGGTGGCCAAGCCGGAGACCTTGTTGTGAGCATCAAGGTCAGAACCCACCCTGTTTTCACCAGGGATGGAGACAATGTCAGAGTGGTGGTGCCGGTTACTTTCGCCGAAGCCGTCCTTGGCGCAATTATTTCAGTTCCAGTGCTCGGCGGGGAGCCAGTGAAGCTAAAGGTTGCTCCCGGAACACCAAACGGCAGGACCTTGCGCGTAAAGGGTAAAGGAGTGCAGTACGAATCTCACCAGGGTGATTTATTGGCCTCGGTGGATATTTTGGTACCAAACCGAATCAGCAAGAAAGCCGAAGAGGCGCTCAGGGCGTTCGACAGCGAAATACCGGTCGAAGACCCAAGAGCGAAACTTATCAGCAGGGCAGGACTTCTGTAAGGAGGGGTTGTGGATATTAGCCAGGACACACCACTGTTTGTGATTTCAGTGGCCGCAGAGCTTTGCGGCATGCATCCACAAACTCTGAGGCAGTATGACCGAATTGGCCTGGTCTCCCCCACTAGAACCTCCGGCAGGTCTCGCCGCTACACGATGCAAGACGTAGCTCATCTCCGCGAAGTCGCAAGGCTAAGTGCCGAGGGGGTTTCTCTTGAGGGCATTAGGCGAGTCCTAGAACTCGTAGACCAAAACACTGCTCTTAATGCTCGCGTCAGAGATCTCGAGCGCGAATTAGCAAATCAAGTAATGAGTCAACCGGGGAACCGGGTGTTTGCCGCTGGCGAGCAAGGCGTAATCAGACTCAACCCGGGACAGCGCCCTGAGCGCTCGGGCTCTGTAGTGCTGTGGAAGAGGCGTTAGATGAGTAAAGAGCAGCAGGGGCAAGAACAGCAAAAAAGTGCTCTTGAACTATTTGGGATTGATCTGACAGCAATTGCAAGATCGGGCAAGCTTGACCCCGTTATTGGGAGAGATGCTGAAATCCGCAGGGTTAGCCAAGTGCTATCGCGAAGAACTAAGAACAACCCTGTGCTAATCGGCGAACCAGGAGTTGGAAAAACTGCAGTTGTAGAAGGCTTGGCCCAGCGAATCGTGGCGGGTGATGTTCCGGAAAGTCTGAAGAACAAGGCCCTGATAAGTCTTGACTTGTCAGCAATGGTTGCCGGCAGCAAGTTCCGTGGCGAGTTTGAAGAGCGCCTAAAAGCGGTTCTTAAGGAAATTCAAGATGCCGAGGGCGGCATCATCACTTTCGTTGACGAGATCCACACCTTGGTGGGCGCTGGAGCAGCCGATGGCGCAATGGATGCCTCGAACATGCTCAAGCCAATGCTTGCGCGCGGGGAACTTCGCTTAATAGGCGCGACCACGCTTGATGAGTATCGTGAGCGGATTGAAAAAGACTCCGCCCTGGAGCGCAGATTCCAGCAAGTTTTCGTGGGAGAGCCATCGGTAGAGGACACGGTTGCGATTCTTCGTGGTCTGAAAGAGCGCTACGAAGCACACCACAAGGTCACTATTGCAGATAGTGCCCTAGTTGCAGCAGCCGGGCTTTCCAACCGTTACATCACCGGTCGCCAATTGCCAGATAAGGCAATTGACTTAGTTGATGAGGCAGCCTCGAGACTCCGCATGGAGATTGACTCTGCTCCGGTTGAGATCGACGAACTTAGGCGGTCAGTAGATCGGCTAAAGCTTGAAGAGCTTGCCTTGAAAAAAGAGAAGGATGACGCTTCCAAGAGGCGTCTAGAAAAACTTCAAGAGGATTTGGGTGAGAAACAACAAAAGCTTGATTCTCTAAATGTCCGCTGGGAAAAAGAGCGGAGCGAGCTAAACAAAATCGGTGATCTCAAAACCAAGTTGGACTCTCTGAGGATTCAAGCAGAGCGCGCTCAGCGTGAGGGAAACCTTGAGGCGGCTTCCAAGCTGCTCTACGGGGAGATTCCAGCCCTTGAAAAAGAACTTAGCGAAGCAGAGCGAGCAGAGACCGAAACCCAATCTGCCGATCGCATGGTTGGCGACCGGGTCTCCGAAGATGAAATTGCGGCAGTTGTTTCCGCTTGGACCGGCATTCCAACCGGAAGGCTGATTGCTGGAGAGTCCAAAAAGCTACTGAACTTGGAGCGGGAGCTTGGCAAGCGGCTCATTGGTCAATCAAAGGCCGTCAAGGCTGTTAGCGATGCTGTTCGCAGAACTAAAGCGGGGATTTCCGATCCAGATCGACCCACCGGTTCGTTTTTGTTCCTGGGTCCAACCGGTGTTGGTAAGACTGAACTTGCGAAGTCGCTAGCTCATTTCCTGTTTGACGACGAGCGCTCTATGGTTCGGATCGACATGAGCGAGTATGGCGAAAAACACAGCGTCAGCCGTCTGATCGGAGCTCCTCCGGGCTATGTCGGATACGGCGAAGGCGGTCAGTTGACCGAAGCAGTTAGACGCAGGCCCTACTCGGTGATCCTTTTTGATGAAATCGAAAAGGCCCACCCAGAGGTCTTTGACGTGCTTTTGCAGGTGCTGGACGATGGTCGACTAACGGATGGTCAGGGCAGAACCGTTGATTTTAGAAACGTGATCATGATCATGACTTCAAACCTGGGTTCACAGTTCTTGATCGATCCCGAGCTATCTGACGAGCAAAAGTCTGTGGCTGTTATGGACTCGGTGCGAAGCTCATTCAAGCCAGAGTTCCTAAACCGACTGGATGACATCGTGCTGTTTGATTCACTCAGCGTCGAAGAGCTTGGGTTCATTGTCGATCTAAACATTGAGAAGCTCACCGCAAGGCTTGAGGACAAGCGCCTGACACTCGGTGTGACGCCGGCAGCAAGATTGTGGTTGGCAGAAAACGGTTATGACCCTGTTTATGGGGCGAGGCCCCTGCGCAGGCTTATGCAAAGAGAGATCGATGACCGGCTGGCAAACCTCTTGTTAGCCGGAGGTCTCATTGACGGCTCGCAAATGCTTGTTGATGTCTCGCAGGACAAGAGCTCCTTGGTGGTAGCTGCTAAATAATCGTCAAAATCACAGGAACGTGATCGCTTGGAAGTTCTCCCTTGCGCTCATCCCGCTCAATTGTGGCGGCGGTGATGCGGTCGGTGAGGGCTTCTGAGGTGAGCATAAAGTCGATCCTCATGCCGTTATTCTTTGGGAAACACAGCTCTTTGTAGTCCCAGTAGGTATAAGCAGTGGGGACTAGTTCACGGACCTTGTCGGTAAGCCCAATTTGCGCAAATGCTTCAAAGGCATCTCTTTCGGGCTGAGAAACGTGAGTCTCGAACATGCTTAGGTCATAGACGTCTTCATCGAGCGGGGCAACGTTGAAATCCCCGACCAGTGCAATCTCGAGGCTTGGGTTAATTTCCAGCTGCTCGGCCATTGTCGCTGCTAGCCGGTCCAGGAATTCAAGCTTGTATTGCATATGGGGGTCATCAAGCTCGCGGCCATTTGGCACGTAAATTGACCAGACTCGGACGCCATTGAAGGTTGCTCCGATCGCCCTAGCTTCTTGGACGTCTTTGAATTCGGGCTGCTGGTCAAAAGAAGTTTCAACATCTTCTGGAATCAGGTCTTCACGGTAGGCAAAGGCCACGCCGTTCCACTGGTTTAGCCCGTGAGCCAAGACCTTGTATCCGATTGCCTCAAATGCCTCATAGGGGAACTGCTCTGGTTTGCACTTAATTTCCTGCATCGCAAGCACGTCAACCTTGGTGCGTTGAAGGAATTCGACAATGCGGTCCTGTCGTGCTCGAGCGGAGTTTACGTTCCAGGTGGCGATTTGCATCTCTAAACTCTAACTATGACCCCGAACTCAATTCACCTGCCACGTCTAGTGGAGCTAATAAAACAGTTAGCCATTGTTCACGGCAAAGTCACTCTTTCCTCTGGGCTCGAGGCCGATTACTACGTTGACCTTAGAAGGGCCACCCTGCACCATGAGGCAGCGCCACTTATCGGTAAGGTCATGCTCGAATTACTTGAAACCGCCGGGTACGGCCACATCGATGCCGTTGGAGGCCTCACAATGGGCGCTGACCCAGTTGCAACCGCCCTGCTTCATCAGGCGGCAGCCACAGGGATTCAGCTCGATGCCTTTGTTGTCCGCAAGCAGGCAAAAGCTCACGGAATGGCCCGGCAGGTTGAAGGCCCAAGTGTTGTGGGCAAAAGAGTAATTGTCTTGGAGGATACCTCCACCACCGGGGGCTCACCTTTGACTGCAGCCGAGGCACTGGTTGCAGCCGGTGCGACGGTGGTGGGTGTCGCAACTGTAGTAGATCGTGATACCGGAGCACGCCAAGCGATCGAGGCGGCAGGGTATCCTTATCTAACAGCAATCACGCTAGGTGATCTCGGTCTGTAGAAGAAGGTGGAAGTGCAGCGTCGCGTTGCGCCCTTTGTCCTAACCCAACTTGCAAACTTTATGAGTGTGACCGCGGGTTCGATGGTGTTTATTGCCATTCCTTGGATAGCGCTTGAAATCAGTGGTTCAGCAGCTCAGGCCGGCTTAGTTGTAGCTCTAACAGCGATACCAGGCCTAGTTGTGATACCCGTCATCGGTTCGATTATCGATAAGTACGGCAGAAGACGAGTGGCCGTCTGGGCTGAACTAATTACAGGAGCACTCACGTTGCTGCTGCCTTTGGTTGCCAGCCTGTGGGAGCTAACAATCGCTTGGCTAATAGTGCTTGCGACTCTGAAAAACGTTCTCGCGGCAGCGGGGCCTACCGCAAGAAAGTCTCTGGTTCCAGACATCGCAGTCCCTGCCCGGATGACACTTGACCGCGCTAATTCAATACACGAGGGTGTCTTTGCAACCGGTTTTGCTTTCGGTCCTGCCCTAGCAACCTTCTGTATAGCTGTAATCGGGTCAGCTGAAACCTTCATAGTGGTCGCCGCCTTTGCAATAGCAAGCGGTCTGACCGCGTCCTTCGTGAGAGTTGTTGAACAGCACGAGCCCAACGATGCAACCGAGAAGGAGCCCTTCTATCGCTATGCGTTGCAAGGCTTCAAGGTTTTGTTTGCGACCCCTTCTGTTTTGGTGATGATGATCGCGATTTCGATTTTAGCTGTTATTTACTTACCAACCGAGATGGTGGTTTTGCCGGCCTATTACAGCTCACTTGGTGACCCAGCAGGCCTAGGTCTACTGATTTCAGCCATGGCGGCTGCATCGATTATTGGAGCACTGTTCTTCGAACAGATTCATAAGTTCTTGAGCTACTCGACTATTTTGAGAATCGGCATCCTTGGCGTTCCACTGGCAATGCTGCCAATGAGCCAACTTCCGGCGCAGTGGGCAATGTTTGTTGGGGCGTTGGTTTTGGGTCTGGCCTGGGGCCCGCTATTGCCGCTTTTGAACACCGTTATCCAGCGCAAAATCCCAGCCAACAAGCGAGGCCGCGTCTTTGCGCTTGAAATGGCTATCTGGAATGCCGGACCACTTATCTCAATGGTGGCAGTTGGTTCGGCCGTGGATGGATTCGGGATTCGGCCCACATACACCGCGTTGGCGCTAACAGTTTTGACCGCTGGTTTGCTCGTGTCATTCAATCGGCATATCAAGTCGATAGATGCCCAGGAAGAAATTCCTATAGCAGGTTAGCCACCGAATCCATGATCTCGGTTGGGCGGAACGGGTACTTGGCTATTTCTGCGTCATCGGATATGCCAGTTCTTACAAGAATGGTGTGAAGACCAGCTTCAATACCGGCCACGACATCGGTGTCCATGCGGTCACCAATCATTGCCGTGGTTTCTGAGTGCGCACCGATTTTTCTCATGGCGGACCGGAACATCATTGGGTTTGGCTTGCCGACAATGTATGGGTCTTTGCCGGTAGCTCTTGTGAGCAGGGCAGCAACCGAGCCGGTTGCTAGCAGAACACCGTCTTTGCTTGGGCCAGTGGCATCCGGGTTGGTAGCGATGAACTTGGAGCCTGCGTTTATGAATCTGGCGGCCTTGGTCAAGCTGTCAAAGCTCAGGTTGCGAGTTTCGCCGAGCACCACGTATTCGGGCTTGGACTCGGTGAAAACATAACCAATCTCGTGCATTGCGGTGATAAGTCCGTTTTCACCAATCACGTAGGCGGTGCTTCTTGGTGATTGGTGGTTTAGAAAATCAGCGGTCGCCATTGCGGAGGTGTAAATCAAGCTTTCTGGAACGTTCAATCCGCCTGATTTCAGTCGGATTGAGAGGTCATGAGGAGTGTAGATCGAGTTATTAGTCAGAACCAAGAACTTAGTCTCGGCCTCCAACCACTTTTTTACTAGCTCCGGGGCCCCCGGGATCGCCTTGCCTTCGTGCCAAAGCACGCCATCCATGTCGGTAAGCCAGCTAATAATCTCAGATCGTTCTCTCATAAGTACAACCATAGCTTTAGGCTTTAGCCCGTGAGTGATGAAAACGTGACCGGAACCCAAGAGCAACCTACCTGGGGAGTCGGGCCTTGGCCGGGCAAGCTACCAGGTCCTGACCACCCGGATTTTGAAAAGTTTGATTTAGAGCTACTTCAGAACGGCGACACCAGAAACGTGGTGGATGTTTATCGATATTGGACCATGCGAGCAATCGTTGCGGACTTGGATACCAAGCGCCACCCGTACCACGTTGCAATTGAGAACTGGCAGCATGATCTAAACATTGGTTCGATTGTGAGGACTGCAAACGCATTTCTAGCAAAAGAAGTCCACATAGTGGGCAATAAACGCTGGAATCGTCGCGGCGCGATGGTCACGGATCGCTACCAGCACGTTAGGCACGTCCCCACCATCGAAGAGCTGGTGGCCTGGGCAGAGACTGGAGCGTCTAACGGAGGTAAGTTACCGATTATTGCAATCGATAACGTCCCAGGCTGCAAGCAGCTTGAGAATGTAAAGTTGCCTGCCGAGTGCCTTTTCCTGTTTGGTCAAGAAGGCCCGGGGCTCAGTCAATTAGCGCTCGATGCAGCAGACATGGTTTTGGAAATAACGCAGTTTGGTTCGACGAGGTCGATTAATGCCTCGGCTGCGGCGTCAATAACTATGCACACCTGGGTGATGCAGCACGTTTTTGGGTAGACTTGAAAAAGGGTCGATAACCCGAATCTCCCCCTAATTTTTTAGAAAGGGACCTTCTATGCCTGCAGTAGTTCTCGTTGGAGCCCAATGGGGCGACGAAGGTAAAGGTAAGGCCACCGATTTACTTGGCAGCCGCGTTGATTACGTGGTTCGCTACCAAGGTGGCAATAACGCTGGCCACACCGTAGTTATCGGTGACAAGAAGTTCGCTCTTCACCTTTTACCTTCTGGAATCCTTTCCCCCGCCTGCACCCCAGTAATTGGAAACGGCGTGGTCATTGACCTTGAGGTTTTGTTCAAGGAGATTGACAACCTAATCGAAAAGGGCGTCGACACCTCAAAGTTGTTGATTTCGGCAAATGCTCACATCATCACGCCATATCACGTCACCGTCGACAAGGTCTCAGAGCGATTCTTGGGCAAACGAGCGATTGGAACAACCGGTCGCGGCATTGGTCCGACCTATGCGGACAAGATGGGGAGGCTCGGCATCAGGGTTCAGGATCTTTTTGACCCAAGCATCCTTTTGCAGAAGGTCGAAGCCGCTTTGGCTCAGAAAAACGAGCTACTTGTAAAGATCTACAATCGCGCTGCGGTTAAGCCCGAGGACGTTGTTGAGCACATGTTGTCCTTCGCCGAACGCTTGCGCCCAATGGTCGCTGACACTTCGTTGGTTTTGAACCGGGCAATCGATCAAGGCCAGACTGTTTTGCTCGAGGGCGGGCAGGGAACACTTCTGGATGTCGATCACGGCACCTACCCTTTTGTGACCTCCTCGAACCCAACGGCCGGTGGGGCAACTACCGGCAGTGGTATTGGGCCCACAAAAATCAGCGGCGTCATTGGCATTCTGAAGGCCTACACAACCAGAGTTGGCGCAGGTCCTTTTCCAACCGAGCTGTTCGATGACATGGGTGAATTCTTAAGAACAGTGGGACACGAAGTTGGAGTGACCACCGGTCGCGACAGGCGTTGCGGCTGGTTCGATGCTCCAATTGCTCGCTATGCAACCAGGGTGAACGGCCTAACGGATATCTTCTTGACCAAGCTTGATGTGCTTACGGGCCTGAGAGAAATTCCGGTGTGTGTCGCGTACGACGTTGATGGAACCCGAGTTGACGAGGTTCCGGTTTCACAGACCGATTTCCACCATGCAGAGCCGATATACGAAATGTTCCCGGGTTGGGAAGAGGACATTACCGGCGTGAAGAGCTTCGATGACCTTCCAAAGAACGCCAAGGATTATGTCTTGGCTCTGGAAAAGATGTCCGGCACCAGAATCAGTGCCATTGGTGTTGGGCCAGATCGAGATGCGACCCTCGTCCGTCACGACATGCTTGGTTAGCTAGTAACCCCTGCGGACAATGGTCTAACAACATCAAGAGTCAGGGAACTGCGATTGCCGTTGGGGTCAAAGTAAAATTTCGCGCTGCATCGGGCTTTGCCGCCGATAGCCACAAGCTCTTTTCTAAACGCTTGGGCTTCTTCACGGGGAATGTAACCAACGGTTGTTTGTCCGGTTTCTATTCTTATTGCGCTCGGGTCATGGATGTTTTCCGGTTCTAATTCCAGAATGACCCAGATTACGTCTTCGCCGGGATGGTTCTCCTCAAGCCAGTAGCCGAAATTATCAAGCATCTCCTTATAAGCCTGTTCCCCACGCACTTCTTGGGAGAAGCTTTCATCTCCGACCAGGCTTGGCAGAGATTCCATGTAATCGTCGTAGCGCTTTTGTTCTTTTGCTATGTCGGATGAGAACTTTGTGGTGGCCTTTCGTTGTTGCTTTTTATTCGACCGATACCAAAAAAAGGCAACTAGACCAATGAAGATGATGATTTCCACAATTCCTCCTTTTTCATTCCCAAACTAGCCCAAGTGAAAGACAATATTAAAGATGAGTAATCCAACGCCTGAAGAACTGGAGCAAATCCCTTACCCGGATGAAGCTTTCAACTCTTGGGGCGCTGCCTCAGTTGGTGTTGACCCCTTGGTTGCAAGCTTTACCTCAACGCCCTATCAGGCGGTGCGGCCTCACGTTCCTTTCTATCGCTTCGCTTCTTACCCAGACATTCTTGACTTGCGAAAGCACGGCTACGAGATGGAGCGTTTTGTCCCGATCTTCGATCGTCTCGAAGACGTTCGTTATCGCCAAGCACTGGAGCTAAGCGACATGTTGCACTACCCAAACCCGATGACACCTTGGAATCCAAGAAGAGCCAAAGAAATCGAGTTTGAAGTCAGGGCGCAACTTCATGAGCACGGTTTTGGAGACATGCCAACCCTGCTTCGAAGGTTCCTGGGTAAAGCTTTTCCAGGAGACACAATTAGTTACCTAAGTGTCGACCTAATCACAATCTTTTTCTGGGCATCGATGGCCGAGTTGGCTGATGACTTGGTTTGGAGGTCCGACGCCTTGCGCTGGAAAGCCGCGTATCTGAGGTTCCCACTTCAGACCCTCGACTAGCCTAAAAGCTTAGGCACCGATAGTTAGGCACTAAAGATGGCAGCAATGAAGCGGGCGTTAGATTCATACTTTGACAAAATAGAACCCGTTTTGCTGGCCTTAGGTTTCTGTTTTCTTGCCGTCTACGCCTATCAGGTGCTGGCTCAGCCAACTGGTGCTGCCTACGATGCGCTGAGTATTGTTCAGGCCTTGATCTACGCCGTCTTCGTTGTCGACTTGGTCTTGCGCCTTATTGGAGCCGGTAAAGAACTGCTAACTCTTGCCGGGTTTCTGAAGTTTTTGAAGCGCAACTGGTTGGCGATTGCCGCCGCTATCTTGCCGGCGTTCAGAGCATTCAGGGTCTTTGGTGTGCTGCTGGTGATAAGAGGATTTGCGCCGCTCTTCAGAACCAGAGCGTCAAAGGTTGGCTTAGTGGTCGCGGTTAGTTTGCCACTGACGCTTTTCACGGCAGCAATCGCCGCACTTGAGGCCGAGCGCGGCGTTGCCGGCTCGAACATAAACACCTTCGGTGACGCCATTTGGTGGTCAATAGCATCGGTCACGACCGTGGGCTACGGGGATAAGTTTCCGATTACTCCGGATGGACGGTTTATCGCAAGTCTTCTGATGGTGGTTGGAATCGCTTTGTTTTCCGCGCTCACAGCACTCATGGCGGCGTGGGTGATGGGAGAGCGTAGGTTAGAGCTCGAGAGAGAAAGGCAAGAGAATGAGTAATTGGACACTGAAGCTGCCAGGCAATGAGCACAACCTGACTACCGAAGAACTCAAACAATGGGCAAGCGCCGGAAAAATTACAGGCGATTCAATGGTGGCTGATGCAAATGGGGAGCATTGGAATGCCAAGCAGATTCCGGGAGTATTTTCTAAACGAGAATGGCTAATTGCCCTTCTGTTGTCGGTGATAGTCGGGACGCTTGGCGTTGATCGTTTTTACCTCGGCAAAATCGGCACGGGAATCTTAAAGCTAATCACGTTTGGTGGTCTGGGTGTCTGGACAATCATTGACATCATTTTGATTGCGGTCAAGAAGCTGGACGACAAAGAGGGCTTCAAGCTGGCCTAACAAAAAGGCATTGTTAGCTTTTTTACCGCAGGCATATCGGGAGCCGACCAATCCAAACCAGATAATTCTGTTTCTTTCAGCCAGCGAATTTCAGAGTGGTCACTGGATCCAGTTGGCTTTGGGCTAATTAGAGCCGCGCTAAAACAAACAAGGTCTATCTCAATACCGTCGACAATTGTGATTGAACGATCAAAGATACGTAATGGTTTGATTTCAATCGCGAGTTCTTCTCGTAGCTCACGAATCAAGGCATCTTCGAACGATTCGTTTTCTAGAGGCTTACCCCCTGGAAACTCCCATTTGCCGGCGGCATCTTTCCAGTCACCGCGCTTGGCACAAAGCAAGAGACCTTCAGAATCTTGAATGATCCCTGCCACCACCGTTATTGCCATGAGGCAAGATTAGCGCGGCAGGTTTTCCTCAATGGCCGCGATGATTTCTTCGGAGTCTGGTTTGGTTTGTGGCCTAAATCGCATGATCTTGCCATCTGGCGCCACTAAGAACTTTTCAAAGTTCCACATCACTGGACCGGCAAGACCCATCCCGTCTTTAGTTTTAACTAATTCCTTGTAGAGCGGGTGGCGCTTGCGACCATTCACGTCGGCCTTTTCAAGCATCGGGAAGCTGATACCCCAGGTTGTGGAGCAGTATTCAGAGATGTCTTCGCTGTTTTTTAGTTCCTGCATAAAAGACCCAGACGGAACACCCAGCACGGTGAAGCCACGCGAGGCGTACTTCTTATGCAGGGCTTCCAGGGTTTCGTACTGCGGCGCGAGTCCGCACCTTGAGGCAACATTGACCACCATAAGGAGGTCACCGGAAAAATCGTGGACGTTCTTTTTAGAGCCATCCAACATTATTAGTTCGTGATTTATAAGCATTTGAAGTAACAACAGCGCTGCAGGCAAACTAATTTCATGGTTCGTGTCACCTGACGAATCCGGGCCGTCACGTCTTGCAGCAGTAGCCTTGTGGTTATGCCAATAAACAGAATTGCCTTGGCGGCAGTCGTGCCGCTTGTCCTTGTGTCATTAGTGGCGTGCTCAGATGCTGGAGACTCCTCTAGTTCCCCTGGCCAATCAAGCTCCAGCGACTCTGGTTCCGATGATTCCAAACCCGGAAACAACGTAGTTATAAATGGAGAGCCGATCATGGAGGTATTTATTGCCTCAGACGTAGACCCGAGCGTTGGCGAAGCAATACAGCAAACCTTGGAGATCGCAGGAGAGTACTGGGGTCTTTGGTGGCCGGTCGAATACTGGGTTATGGGTCTAGAAGAGGCAGCTGGGCGTGATTTGGTTGACCAGTTTTGTTCTCGACGCGATGCCAATTCACAGTGGGATTACGACGATTGCATGGATCGTGAAGCCGGCTCCGAGGAGCATGGAATGATGAGTTACCAGAGGATCGGCGCGGAGGCTGTTGCCACGGGAGATCTCAGAATGGATGCTGGCAGAAATGGGACTGCGGAGTGGGGCATACACAGGTTTGCTTCTTCGCTGCCCTGGGGTCTTGCCGGCTTATATGGTGTACCTGGCGAGGAAGAATTGAAGACAGTGCTGCATGAATACTGGCATGCGGTGCAGCACTCGTTTATCCAGACACTGGATTGGGACCAGCGAGATGCGCTCATGGGGCCAGTTTGGTTTGTCGAAGGTTCTGCGGAATACATGGCTCAGTTCGGCTTAGCCGATCTAAGGTCCCAAGGATTGCTGCCAGAGGTCCCAATGGGCGATTGGCCTTTCGAATTTGATGGAAATATGGAAAACAACCTTAGAAATATTGATTCGGCCCTAAGTGGTGAGTGTGAAGGGCGTGAGCTAATAAGCATTGTTGAATATTCTGATCCTTGCTCAGGCTTGGGATATGACATGGGAGCCTGGGCCATCGCCTACTTGCTGAACATTGCAGGCGACGATGTTCTGCTTGAAAAGTTCCACCCGGATCTTGAGACAAACGGCTGGCAAGACTCCTTTGAGAAAGTTGCTGGCATGAGCCTTGATCAGTTCAATTTGGAGTTCATGGAGTTCATGGACCAATCCACCGGCGAGCGAATGGCAATTCTTCCTTCTTTCCCATAAGCCCGAGCTAGACAAGTGAAATTGGGGCCTGACCGACTCGCATCATTTAGTGTCCATGTCGAATACATAATGGAAAACGGGGTAACCGGAATTGAGACACATATCCCCTGGTATCGGTGCGGCCGGCACTTCGAGGTCGGCCAAACTATTCGCTAGCGGACTTAATTATCCTTGCGAGGGCGATCTTCAACCCCAGAACGACAAAACCAAGAGCAATGAATGCCGCAGCGATTGCAAAGATGTAGCTAAGCATGCCTATTACGCCGCCCTCACTACCGGGGTTTATAAACCAGTAAGGCCACCAGCCATCGCTGAGCCCGCGAATTAGTGAGAGTCCCAGCCAAGCCAGCGGATAGATAACGACCCAGAGAGCCTTTAGTAATCGCGGCTTGGCCCCTTTGACCGAGAATAAATACTCAAGGGCCACCAGGACCGGTGCGTAGGTGTGGATTATCGCGTTCGGAATTCTGGGCCAGTCATAGCCGATATCTCTCGGGTCAATTGCAGTGTCACCGAGCAATAGGTGATAGACAGTGCCCACAATAATCATGGACACCACAGCCACTAAGCGGGCAATGTTTTGCCGCTCAGACTCCGATTTGCCTCTAAGAAGCATCACTCCGCTTGTCAGCACCACAAACCCCGCCAGCATCGCGGACGTTATCGAGAAGTAGGCAAAATATTCGGTTGGTCGAAACAGGTCAGCGCCTAGTCGGTCCGCAACCTGCCAAATGACGCTTCCAAGAAGCGCCAAACCAATCAAAGTTCTAATAGTTCCAAAAACACCTTTATAAAGCATGACTAAAAACCTATCGCTATCAGTTCAGAAACCGCAGAACCGCGTCAACAAATTCTTGTGGCTTTTCCTCGTTTGGCAGGTGACCGGCACCCTCGATGATCACCAGTTCTGAGCCTGGAAGATCCCCATTTAGTTTTATCGAGTCAGCGGTTGCAACAACTCGGTCATCGTCACCGGTGATAATCAATGCCGGCGCTCGCAAATCATCCAGCCGTTCCACCAAGTTCAGTGAACGCGGTGCTTTATTGAATTCCCAGAAAGCTCTTTCCCAGCCGTCAATCTTGAGTGGTGCCGTGTAGCTGGCCTGAACCTCAGCGGTAATCATGCTGGGGTCGGTGTAGCTCTCAACAAGAAGATCTAGACCACTTGAAGCAATAGATGCAACCGCGAGTGGGCCAAGGTGATCGATCTGTGGAATGCTAAATACCCAGTTCAGCCAGCTAGGACTGCCACCGGTGCCATAAACGGCAGGAGCCTCAAGAATTAATGAGTCAACCTTGTCGGGGTAATCAAGTGCATAACCAAGAGCAAGGGCGCCGCCCGCGCTATGGCCAAGGATGACAACTTCTTTGTCCGCCCCATATAAATCGACCAAGCCATCGATCACTTTGAGCTGCCCGGCTGCCGAGTAGGGGTTTAGGTCCCCGAAGCTCGTGGGCCTCTCAGTAAAGCCAAAAGCAGCTCGGTCGAAGGCCACAACGTAAGCTGCCTGTCCCAGTGGCTCCAATACTTGCTGCCAGGTCAGTGAACTGGCACCAAACCCATGCAGCAAAACAATCAATCGGTCGTTGTCTGGGTTTCCGGCCGTAATGATGTGGACTTGGTGATCGACCAGATTAACAAACTCAGACCTCCCTTCCCAGCTAATAGCTGCCGCCTCTTGATAGGTAAGGGTTCCAGAAGAATTAACTGGGACAGCAAAAGGACCCAACACTAAAACAGCGGCGAGCGAACCGAGAATAAATTTGATCCTAGTTTTCATTAGCCAATGAAACCACAGGTGGCTTCTAACTAGCGCTGCGGCTCTCTATGTAATTCGGCCCCTGTTTGTTGGGTTAGCATCGTAAATGTCAAAAGGAGACTACTTGTCAAAGACCCACGCCCTCATCGTAAGTGCACCTGGTGCAGCATTTGAAAAAGCAGAAATGCCAGTTAGAGAGCTAACTGCTGACGCAGTTGCTATCAGCATCAAGTACTCAGGAATCTGTCACTCAGATATCCACCAGGCACGAGATGAGTGGTTCGAGGGCATCTTCCCAATGGTTCCAGGTCACGAAATTGTCGGCGAGGTAACAGCCGTTGGTGACGCAGTCACAAAGTTTAAGGTTGGCGACCGAGTAGGCGTTGGAACCTTCGTCGATTCTTGCGGGACCTGTGAGCCTTGCAAGCAAGGCATGGAAAACTACTGCCGAACCGGCAACGTTCAGACCTATAACGGTCGTCACTATGACGGCGAAGAGTCTTATGGCGGTTATGCCAAGGACGTCGTTGTTAAAGAGGCCTTCGTTCTAAGGGTTCCAGAAAATCTTGATTACGCGGCAACTGCTCCATTACTTTGCGCCGGAGTCACCGTCTACTCTCCATTGAAGCACTGGAAAGTAGGACCGGGCATGAAGGTCGGGATCATGGGTCTAGGTGGCCTTGGCCACATGGCAGTGAAGTTTGCTGCAGCAATGGGAGCCGAGACCTATGTTCTTGGGCACAGCTTGTCCAAGGCGCAGGATGCAAAAGACTTCGGTGCCAAGGATTACCTAATGACTACCGAAATCTTCGAAACCCACAAAGACTTCTTCGATGTGATCCTGAACACCACTAGCACCGACCTTGATCTTGATTCTTTGCTCGGCATGTTGAAAGTCGGCGGAACCTTTGTGACCGTCGGGATTTCCCCAAACAAGCAGGAGTTCCACCCATTTAGCGTGGTTACCGCATTGCGCTCAATTGCAGGGGCAAACACAGGCAGCATCTCTGGCACCCAAGAGATGCTTGATTTCTGTGGTGAGCACAACATTGTTTCAACCATCGAGATGGTTGATGCCAGTGACCCGAAAACCATCGACGATGCTTATGCTCGAGTGGTGGATAGCGATATCCGCTATCGCTTTGTGATTGACGCAAGCACTATTTAGCCAACTTGGAAGCCTAGGTGCTGAGGTTCTCGAAAACCCATATGTTGGTCAAATTCGGGCACCAGCATAGTGTCGGGTAGGAATTAGTTTTCTTGAAATGCTTTGTTAAAAACTTCAAACACCAAGCTTTTCCTTTAACCAACTGGTTGCGTCTTTGAGGTAGGCCTGTGCGGCAGGAGTATCGGCGGCGAAGGTCTCAAAGGCGTGTGGCCCTCCCTCAACAACGTTGAGCTTGCAATCAACACCAGCAGCTTGGAGGACTTTGGCGTAGGCAACATCTTCCTCATAAAAAAGTTCGATGTCTCCAACGCCGATCCAAGCTGGAGGAAGCCCAACTAAATCTGTCTCTCGTGCAGGAACTGCGTGTCTGGGAGTGTCTTTGAGTCCAGGCGCCTGAGACAAATAGGACCCCCAACCGACCAGATTGGATTTGTTGTGCCAAACAAAGTGATTGGTTTTATCAAGTTCTCGATTGGCAGCAGTTCTGTCATCCAGCATCGGGCAAAACAGTAACTGTCCTGCTGGCTGCACTCCTTTTTGGTCTCGAATCTTTAGGGCAAGGCTTGCAGCCAGACCACCACCAGCACTTTGTCCGCCGATCACCACTCTGGCTGGGTTGATCTTTCTGGCCTGCGCTTCGGATCCCAGCCATTGCCAGGCTGCGAAGCAATCCTCAAGAGGAATGGGAAATGGGTTTTCTGGGGCCAGTCGATACTCGACAGAAACCACTGTGATGCCCAGTTCCACGGCGAGATCGGCAAGTCTTTGGTCATCTTGAGAAGCAGATCCAATAACCATTCCTCCACCGTGAATAAAGAGCAGTGCCGCTTCTGAAACATCTTTCTTTGGCGTGAAAACTCTCACGCCAGCTCCGGAACCAAAATCAATGATCTCTTTATTGACCAAATCGTTAACCTTCGGGTCAGGTGCAAAGCTCATCATCTTGTTCAGCAGCTTGATTTGCCAAGGCTTTCCGATTGGAAAGTTCGGCATGAAACGGATTTTCGATCGGAATTCCGCGTTTATTTGAGCTGCTTTCAATTTGAGCCAAGCCTTTCCTAAAAAACCATCGCTAACACGTCTGCTCTTGAATTTGAGTGTATGTTTGCAGGCTCCATCAGTCAATCGCCAGTTGGGTCCGCTAGGTGAAGCAAAGAGCCCCAGAACCCAAAAGAGGTGCTTGATTTCTACCGAGAAGCAATAGTGTTTCAACCACCTCTAGGTTGATACCAGCAACCCAAAGACCATTGATGACGCCTATGCTCGAGTGGTGGATAGCGACATAGGATATCGATTCGTGATTGACTCAATAGCCATCTGACCCGCACTTAGGAGCAACTAGATGAAGCAGCAAAGGCTTGGCAACAAAGAAGTTTCAGCCATCGGCATCGGCTGCATGAATGTTTCATGGATTTGGTCGAATGGCGCAGCCCTTGATCCGGTTCAAAGACTCGAATCTGCAATCCCTGCAATTCACGCTGGCCTAGATGCCGGCATTACCCTGCTGGACACAGCCGATATCTATGCCCCCACTTGGGACGATATTGGCCATAACGAAGTCTTTGTTGCCGAGGCGCTCAGGACCTGGTCGGGCACTAAGGAGCAAAAGGACAAGGTTCTCATCGCCACCAAAGGCGGAATCACTAGAAGTGAAGGCGAAGTGTGGGGTCGAAGCGGAAGCCTTGATTATTTCTTGCGTGCAGCAGAAGCCTCGGCATTTCGACTCGGGGTTGAGCAGCTAGATCTTTGGCAACACCACAGGCTAGATCCAAACATTGACTTTGAGACTCAGTTTGAAAATGTCATGGTCCTAAAAGACCGCGGGCTTGCCAAGCAGGTCGGTGTCTCAAACTATGACGCCAAGCAGCTTCTAAAGGCGATTGAAATAGGTGGGACACCAGACCAAGGTGGCCTGGTGTCAATCCAAAATGAATTCAGCCCGCGATATCGCCACGATCTGGAAGTCATGGAGATTTGCGAAGAGTATGGAATTGCATTCTTTCCTTGGTCACCGCTCGGCGGAGTAAAGACAAAGGCCGCTATTTCTGAGTCGAGCGCATTCGACGAAATGGGACGCAAGTACTCGGTCTCGCCCTATGCAATTGCTCTTGCTTGGGAGATGAAGACCTCTTCATCGGTGCTACCCATCCCGGGTGCAACAAGGGCCGAGAGCATCCTGGACTGCATCACCGCGACAGAAATAGAGCTTTCGAATGCTGACTTTGACTATCTAAATCAGAACTTGCCAGCCGAAGCGCTTGTTTCCTCTGAGCTAACCCCGAAACCTAATCACCGCCCTTAGCTGTCAAGTGAGCTAGCGAATAAAGCTCCCAGTAAACAATCGGCGTTGTCGGTTAGGCTGATTAGAGAGCGAGAGGAACCAAAGTGACATTAATCTGGCTGGGAGTCATCGCAGCGCTGGTAGTCATCGAGCTAGTTACTTATGGCTTGTATTTTGCGGCTCTCGCGGCAGCGGCCCTAGTTCCGCTGGTGCTTTCCCTTCTTGGTCTCGATATCTGGGTTCAGGCGCTTGGCTTTTTAGCCGCCGCCGTTGTAGCACTGGTATTTGTTAGGCCGGTAATCACAAAGCTGCAGGGCGAGAAGCCAGAAACAATGACAAACTCTGCCGCAATGGTCGGCAAAGATGCGTTTGTCCTCGAAGAAGTTAGCCAAGTCGCCGGTTACGTGAAAATCTGGGGAGAAACCTGGAGCGCAAGGACTGGGAATGGCACCAAAGAGGTTGGATCCAAAGTAGTCGTCGAAAAAATCGATGGCGTGACATTGATTGTGAGTTGAAATGTTAGATATTCTAAATTCCTTCGATTTTGGAAGCTTGGTCACCGCGGGCGTGCTGATTGTCATCGCCCTGTTGTTGATTCGCTCAATTCGCATCATTCCGCAGGCAACTGCTGGTGTTGTTGAGCGCTTGGGCCGCTTCCACAAAGTTCTAAATGCCGGTGTGAACCTAGTGTTTCCTTTTATAGACGTTATCCGCAGAACCATTGACCTGCGCGAACAGGTTGTTGATTTCAAGCCGCAGTCGGTTATCACCGAAGACAACCTTGTTGTTTCGATCGACACCGTTATTTACTACCAGGTCACCGATTCAAAATCTGCCACCTACGAAATCAATAACTTTGTCCTCGGTATCGAGCAATTGACTGTCACAACCCTTCGTAACGTTGTTGGAAGCCTGGATTTAGAGAAGGCTCTAACATCTAGAGACACAATCAACAAGGCGCTAAGGGCCGTTCTCGATGAAGCCACTGGTAAGTGGGGAGTTCGCGTAAACCGCGTTGAAATCAGGGACATCGTTCCACCGGAGTCAGTTCGCGACTCTATGGAGAAGCAGATGAAGGCAGAGCGAGAAAAACGCGCTTCAATTTTGCTAGCCGAAGGAACCAAGCAAGCATCAATTTTGACCGCCGAGGGAAATAAGCAAGCGGACATCTTGCGCGCTGAAGGTAGTGCCAAGGCAATGGTCCTAAACGCCCGTGCTGACGCCGAATCTCAAGCACTAGTTGCCGACGGTGAATCCCAAGCAATCCAAAAAGTCTTCGATGCCCTGGCGGCTGCGTCGGTCACGGACCAGGCTCTTGCCTACAAATACATTGATCAACTCAAGGAGTTGGCACAGGGCGATTCCAATAAGGTCTGGTTTATCCCAACTGAGCTTTCTGCAGCAGCAGCAAGCCTGGCGAGGGCATTCGGGCCAAAGCAGTAACCGCACGCCTTGCTGCAAAATCTGAAACTAATAATCGAGGGTCTTCGTGACTCGATTAGACGAGTCAAGCACTTTGGGCTATTCAGGTCACCAAGGAATTTGATTCAAGCAAAAGCCGAGCTTCAAAAAGACATTCACCTTATTGAACGCGCTCTGGCACTCCCAGAACCGAGAAGACCATTTGGCGCCAATCCTGTAAAGCGCATCGAAGAAATAATTGCCAACTACGGTGAACAGTTAGGCGAGAATCTACTGTCCCAGGCCAAGACCGCGCTGGACGGGCGAGATCGTTGGAACGATGAGGGCCTCAGGCCAGAGCAACCGAATGATCCAGTAGGAAGCAAAATTGAAAAGTTTCTTGTTTCTAGACATTCGGTTAGAGCATTCGGGTCTGAAAAGCAGATTCCCAGTAGTGAGCTCGAGCAAATAATTGCGCTAGCGGTTCAAGCTCCAAGTGTTTCCAACACTCAGAGCTGGAGCGTCAGGGCTTATCGAGAAGCCGCAGACATCACCCGCATCTTGAAGCTTCAAGATGGGAACATTGGAAATTCTCCGATTCCGGTTTTGCTCGTGGTGACCGTGGATATTAGAAATTTCACCGGATCGAATGAACGAAACCAGATGTGGATTGACGGCGGTATTTTCTTGCAGCAGTTGCTGCTTTCAATTCATGCCAAGGGCTGGGCAAGCTGCCCCATGAATTTCTCTTCCACCAACAGCCAAGCCAACAAGCTTCGTAAGCTTGCCAATATTGCCGACTATGAAGAAATAATTTGTTTTGTCTCAGTTGGCGAAGAAGATCGAAACATTGTCCCTGCCCCTTCTCTCAGAAAGACCGCAGCATCGGTGCTTCGGGTTGAAAAGCTAAGCAACTAGCCCGCTATTGCCTAGTTGGAAAGTTAGTCAGATAAGGACCTGTCGAAAAACTCCGACAACGCTGTTGCGTATCGATCTGTTTCGGTGAGCATCCCCTCGGTGTGATCGGCATTCGCAAAGCCCTCTAGTTCAATGTCAGCACCGACTGACTTGGCGTAGTCGTAGAAGTCCACTGAGCTTTGGTAGGGAAGCCTCTGGTCAATCTGGCCGTGGAGAATGAGCATTGGCCTGGTGCCTGCCATATCAATGCTGTCTTTCACTGAGGTTTCTGAAAGATCAGTGTCGTGGAAAACCCGTGCCGAAATGAGCGCGAACTGCCACAGGAATCCGGGGAAGCCCTGGAACTCAACCTCTTGAGTGGCTGCTGCATTAAAGTCAAAGATCGTGCCCTCCATAGCGAAGGCTGACACATTATTTGATTTAGCTGGGACCAGCGAAGCGGCGATGGCTCCTCCAGAAACACCAAACATGCCGATGCTTTTTGCGGCAAGGCCTTTATTGGCAATTAGCCAATCTGCGACAACTGCGAAGTCGCTGGACTCTTCTTGTCCGGCGGAGTGGCGACCATCCACGCAGCTGGATTCACCGGCGTCTCTTTGGTCAACCAGCAGCACGTTGAAGCCGTTTTTCACGAGCATCGCGGTTGGCAAGAGAGTGTTAAAATCTTGTTTTGAAGTGCCGATTCCGTGGGTGACCATCACGGTCTTATTTGAGTCGGGGTTCTTGGCATCTATCCACCAGGCTGCCAGCTCCACCTCGTCGGCAACTGGGATTCTCACCGAGTCGTACGGGTAATCCTGGAGCCACCAACTACTTAGGTCATAGCCAACCCATTTGTCCCAACCTGGACCTGGGTAGGGGCCTTCTCCGAAGGGAGCGGTGAAGAACTGCTCTGGCCTGTTGTTGACATCGTCCGCATTTACGGCGCAGGCAACTGCAGTTCCAGATGTGTATACATAGTCACCGATAGCCAAGGCGCCGGCACCTGTCACAACGAGCAAGGAGGTGGCAGTGATGGCGATAACACGCTTTATTCGCATTGGTTGAGATTATCAGGTCGGCCAACACACTCGACATACTTCTGGCTGCGATTTATCGTTTTTTGCTGTTCTGTGTCTCAGAACACTTCTATGCTCGGTAGCATAAGAAACGAAAAACACCGAAAGGCATGATCTTGACCTCTCCAGAGGAACCGCAGCACTGGCGTCGTTCTGGCGAAAACATCAGGATTGCCAGAGAGGCATCTGGCGTAAGCGTTCGGGAGCTCTCAAGAAGAATTGAAGTGTCTGCTTCTCACGTTTCTCAGGTGGAGCGAGGCCTCGCATCCTTCAGTGTTCCAACTCTTTATCGTGTTGCCCAGGAGCTGGGCCTTTCGATGGACAGCCTCTTTGAGGACCCGAGCAAGCCAAAGGCTTCGGTTGACTTCGAGGAAGAACAACGCGCGGCAGCCGGAGAGGTTTCTCTTGAGGCAGCCGGTGTCATTCAGCGAGTCGAATCAAGGCCAAAACTTGATCTAACAAGCGGCCTGACCT
>Ga0222711_1000017_pt1 | contig 60301 bp, 53 predicted proteins | sample AntAcemetage1699_FD_179814 | JGI IMG/M metagenome (GOLD analysis project Ga0222711, IMG submission 179814) | Saline water microbial communities from Ace Lake, Antarctica - #1699 | ecosystem: Environmental > Aquatic > Non-marine Saline and Alkaline > Saline | place: Antarctica: Ace Lake...
GCTCAGTTTTTTTTTTTGTTTCAGTAGAATCATATTGTTCTAAAACAATAACGGATTTCAATAGAATATCTAACATAAAGTTTTTGCTATTGAAATGAATACCCTTAATATGAAGAGTAGGTACTATTTTGTAATTTTTCAATTGAGATTTATGGACTATACAACCTTTGCTATCTATAATGACTAAATTATTTTGGTCTAAAGAACAATTGATATCATAGCATCCTTTTTGAATGTTACTTTTTAATGGAGACAAAAATGAATTTTCTACATCATTATAAGTTAATTCTTCGTCGAACCACTCAGAACTCTTATTGTATATAAGCTCAATGCAATACTGATATAAACTTTCCACCCATAAAGCATAATCTTGACTGGCTAAAGAGATACATATATGTTCGGTTAAGTCTTTAAACGAATAACATACGCGATTCGTTTGAATTATAAATGGTGAATCGTTGTAACTCAATCTACAATAATAATTTTCATGGTCACTTGTTTCAGGTTCAGATAATTTTATAACACTTGCATCATAATGTTCTAATATATTCATTTATAATCATAAGTTAAATAAATAATAATATTATGACGCATATATATATGAATTCTCTTAAAGAAGATATAAATAAATTGATCGTTTTGGAAAATGAATTAAAGACAATACAAAACAACGCCTCTATAATAAGGTCTGAAAAACAAAATCTTGAAAAAAAGATAAAAGATATAATGATAAAAGAAAACTTGAAAGATAAAATACTTATCATTCAAAATAAAAAAATAAAATACAATGAAACCAAAAGTTACCAATCATATAGTTTACAATATTTAGAAGAAAGACTAAAAGAATTACTCGAAGATAATAATCAAGTAAATTACATACTTCATTATTTAAAAGAAAAACGTAAAAAAAGTATAAATAGCGAAATAAAAATATTAGATAATAATAATGAATAGTTTTCCTATTGGATTAAATATCACGGAAATAAATGAAGAAAACTTATTATGTAAAAAAAAAACATTTGATATTCACATTGAAAAAAGAATACTGAATAAAATTTATGGAGACAAAACCCGAATTATGTCTCTGAAATGTAAGCAACAAAAACCTCGTAAAACAAAAAAACACTATTGATAACTCCATTTATCTTTATTGAATGGCGCAATTAACATATCTTCTTTTTCTTTACTTATTTTGTCTAATTCTTCTTGGTCTATCGCAGGTGAATAAGATAATTTTAAACGCTCCGTATATTCCTTATCTTGCTCAGTTTCTTCAGGTTTTTCACCAAAACAATTTACCCCAAATCTTACGTGTTTGTTATCAATAAATCCACCATTTACACCTGGTCTACCACAATCATTTTCGTGTCCCGGAATAAGTTTCAGATTATTGTATATATCCATTTGTGTAGGAAATAATGCCAATTGGTCTTCTGACCACCCATAACTACACCAATTGGCTCCATTATTATACGCATCTTCTACTTCACTATAGGTAGCAAGTCTTGCATTGTATTTACGACATATAGAACGAGCTTTTTCATAAGAATGTATATTATTTGGTATATGAAATACTTCGCCATTTTTGGTTGTTTCACATTTTGTATCTTCTTTTTTAGATACATTTACATCTTCTTTTTTAGATACATTTACATCTTCTTTTTTAGATACATTTACATCTAATTGTGTCGTTTCTGAATTGAATAAGTTTTTTATTTGAGTAGAAAAATCATAATCATAATTTTGTATATTTACACCTATTACTAATATTAATACAACCCATAATATAATTTCAACTATAATCATAAATGGACCACTTGAACCAGACGAGTTGCCAAATAAGGCAAATATAAGTATATATACCATTACAACAACACCTAATAACAAAATATAAGATATCTTAAAAGAATCAAATGATTGATGAAATATATTTGAATAAAATTGTGGTAAATAATCGGTTGAATTTACACTTATATCTAAACTCATTTTATATTTATTTTTATTTTATTTTCCTGTAAAAGAGACAATAATTAGAAGGATGAATAAATGTATCTATTTTTTGTATTTGATTGTCATTGAACATGAACCATTGATTGTCTCTTTTTACGAAAGAAAAATAATGACCGCCGTATGGGTTTCCTTCGTGATTAATGACCCCAAATAATTCGTAATTCGCGTTATCTTTAGAATAACGAGACATATCCAATATTGGGTCTAACTCAATTTTATTTTTATTTTTTTTTTTACAATCTATCCAACGTTTTAAACTAAGAACTAATATACTAGGACAATATAGCATCTTTACACGTTTATATACATTTTTTTTTTCGTTGGTTTTATCATCTAACCACGCATTATCGTCACATAAATATTCTTCTTTGAATGTAAAATCTAAACAATCATATAAAGTCAAATGGTTATTTTGTGGTATACAGACATTAAGGTTCCAATTGATCTCATAACTAGACGAAACCTTTTTCCGCATTTCATCTATATATTGAACTTCAAACAACGAAAGAAAAATATCAGTAATAATAGAATTGTCTTTTTTTGCATATTCTTGGAGAAATGTATTATCATATGATTTTTTGTCTAATAAATTATAGCTATTATGAATACATTCTATAAAAAATAAAAAATATTCATTCGCATCTCCTTGTTCATTTTCTAAAAAATCTATTTTATTTTTTTTTTTGAATAATTCGCGATTTATATGAATAAATCTATTTGGAGATATATCTACTTGTTTGTTCATAATATCTTTTAATGATTTCCATTCGATCGTCATGAGATAATCCAATGTTTGTTTATTATAATGATTATATAGATCAATATAATCATTTAATTCGTTAATATGATAAATAATTTGTAATACGCTATTGATATAACACGTATTACCTAAATTGACTAGTCCTGACATTAGTAAATTATATATGTTTATGTTTAATATAATTCATTTAAATTATAACATGGTATAGAATAATGATTAATTTGATTAATTTCATCCTTTGTAAAATTAAAATAATCATATAGGTCATTTGTATTTTTTATTTCAATATGTATAGGAATAATAGGTAAAAATAATGAGGTTTTTATATTGAAATTATTACCTATAATTTTAGTTGAATTGGATATGTAATGAAATAATGAAGATTGTATGAATTGTAATGTATTCTGTGAAGGATTTATAATGGCAATAGGTGATTGAGTTAAACCATATTCACCCTTTTTATCATGAAAAACATAATTATAACTTCCTATTCCATTTATAATTAATTTTGGATCATTTAAATAAGTGTGTTTTTTATCGCTTAATAAAATTTTTATTCCTTTGGATTTAATCCCATGTATATTTTTGTAATGACTTCCTTTTGATATTTGAGCATGTATTTCACTATTCAATAGTAATGGAATTGTTCCATATATAGTTTTATGTTTAATTTTTTCCATTATATTTAAGCCAAAATTAGGTATAAAATCATTTGGAAGAATAGTTATTTTATATTGATTTCCTTTTGTATCTATGATTTTACTTGTAGAAAATTCATTTTTAGTATTTTGTAAGATTATAAAATCAGCGTTCATCATTACACACATTAATTTTATAATTTGGTTTATAGTATACATTTTAATACAACAAATTTTTTTTGATGTATATAGTTCGTTCAAATTTATTTTTGTATGTTGAATTTTGTGATTAGGTATTCTATATACAGGAGGATGTAAAAAAACTAAAAATCCATGTAGTTTTAACCAATTATCTAATGCCTTTTTTGAAAAAAAAACATAAATATTTTTATTTCCTTTATGTTTTGTACCATTTGAATTATATGGAGGGTTTCCTAATATTATATCAAACTTATTTATAGACCAAAATGTTTGTGGGTCAAGCATCAAACTATCGCCTTCATAAATATTCAGTTTGTATTTATCCCCACAAAATATTTGTTTATAAATAGATACATTATTATGCGTCACTTCACTGGAATAAATCATATGTTCTAAAATATGTTTCTTTCGTTGTTCTTTATTTTTTATTGGTAACCCATTCATCAAACGAGTATAAACTAAAAATACAAAATTTCCAATACCTACACAGGGATCATACCACGTGAGATGTTTTTCTGTAAATATACTTTTATTATGTTCTTTTTTGTATGATTCGTCTAATTCATCAAGCATATCATTTATAATAGATAAAGGTGTAAATACTTCTCCTGAATTTTCTTTATTTTTTATATCAGGTTTTAATTTATCTTCTATATATTGTATTAGTTTATCTGGTTCATTAATATTATAATTTATCTTATACATTATAATATTAAATTATTAATGTGAATGAATATTATACTCATTTTCATTTTTACGATTTTCTAATAAATCATTTACAATGTTAGGGTTAATACTTTTTGTTTTTAGAATAAAAAGAGGTCTTACAGGCCTATAAAATTTCATAAATATATTAATCATTAGATTCATCATATGATTTTCCACGTAAATAAATGTACCCAGTAGTTTATCTTCGAATAATTCATAATTTTCAATAAATATTTGTGAAATTTCTTTGTATTTTTCAGGTTGAATCATCAAATCTAAAAAGGTCACGTCATAATACATATAAAATTTTTTTATGGATGGGTCCTCGCCAATGGTCTGAAGTTTTTTTTTCAGGTTATCTTTAAACATTAACCATTTCAAGGGCGTTAATAATGTATTATTTACTACACATGATAACTCGTGACAGTTGGTTAGATTTGCAATGTCTATATCAGCCCAAGTTTCCATTAAATAACTTATGAATTATTATTTATATTATAATTGTGTAATAATGTATTTGAATTATTATTATACACTTCGCCACATAATTTAGATGATTCATATATTTCTTTCAATAGCCCACTTGGTGCGGTGGTTCCAAATTTAACTAAATTATTTGTTTTTAAATAATTCTTTATAGTATTTAGTTTAGTTTTTTTTAATTCAGACTTAGTATGCTCAACGTTTTTTCGTGTTTTATTACATTTTATTAATACATTTATACTATTGTTTTTTTTATTTTTTCCTAAATGAAATGTTTTTTTTATTTCGCGTGCTTGAATATATGGTTTTTTAGACGGCAAATCAAATTCGTCGAGCTTGTCTTCATCACATAAGATAATATGTGGAGTGGAACGAGCGTTTATTGTACTAACTGATTCCATTGAGGTTATAGGTGTAACAGGAAATGTGGTAGAATATGTATTCATTATAGGTACTGAAGGCGTTACTGAAGGCGTTACTGAAGGAGTTACTGAAGGCGTCAATGATGGCGATGAATTCATTTTATGTAATTCTCTATAAGTAGGTTTTGAACCATTTTTTAAATTGCTATAACTTGGAATTTTACTATCAAACTGGTCTTTATTCAATAAAATATTTTTTTGTGTCTTTTTATGTTGTTTAAGTTTTTCAAGTAATAATTTTCTTATATTGGTACTATTAATAGTAACTGGTTCACTCAAAGAACTATTAGTGTTTTTTTTTTTAGATTTACGCTCTTTTTTAGGTTTGACCATTAAATCATTTTGATTGATGGATATACTACGAATACTCATTATATCATTCTATGTAAAAAAAAATATATAATTATACTAACAAAATTGAATTAAATATAAATATATAATTATCTTAGCAATGTACAAAGAAAGTGATAGTTGGAATGTTATTGAATCTTATTTCAAACACATTCATCTACACCAACTGGTCAAACATCAAGTAGACTCTTATAATGATTTTATACAAAATCAAATGATGAAAACAATTGATATGTTTAATCCATTGGTGGTTAAATCACCGCATGATTATTTTCCAGAATACAAAACATATAGGTTAGAAGTAGAAATAGTATTTGAAAATTTGTCAATTTATCGTCCAGAAATTCATGAGAATAATGGTTCTACTAAATTAATGTTTCCAAGTGATGCTCGACTTAGAAACTTTACCTATTCTTCTAATATCACTCTTGATATGAAGATTAAATATATTATTCGTAATGGCGAACGTCTTGAAAATGAAGAATATAAATATATTCATTTGTCTAAAATACAATTTGGAAAAATCCCAATTATGTTAAATTCATGTATTTGTGTATTAAAACAATATCCAAATATTCATCCTGATAATATTGACGAATGTAAAATGGATCCAGGTGGATATTTCATTATTAATGGTTCTGAGAAAACCTGTTTGGGTCAAGAAAAACCGGCGGATAATAAGATATTTTGCTTTAAACAAAAACCTGGAAACAAATGGTTATGGACGGCCGAGTACAGATCTGTTCCGGATTGGAAATGTATATCACCTAAACAAATATATATGATGGTTCATTCTAAATTATCGTGTTATGGTCATGAGATTTTGGTACAATTACCACGATTAAAAAAACCAATACCATTATTTGTATTGTTTCGAGCTCTTGGTGTAGAAAGTGATAAACAAATATGTAGTTTAGTTGTATTGGATATTGAAAAAGAAACGTCTATTTTAGATTATTTGAAAGCATCTATTTATGAAGGAACCTCTTATAACAATTATGAAGATTCATTAGAATATATCATTTCCAATGTAATCTATACACCAATCAACATGGACAAAGATGAAGGACATAAAAAGAAAACCGAATTTGCTTTGGATGTATTGTCCAATGATTTATTTCCACATTGTAAAACAAAAGAAGAAAAGGTTTATTTATTGGGTTTTATGACAAACAAATTAATCAAGTGCTTTTGTGGAATGGAACAACAGACCAATCGAGACTCTTATGAAAATAAACGAGTCGAGTTAACTGGTACATTATTAAACAATTTATTTCGAAATTATTTCAATAAGGTCGTAAAAGATATTCAAAAACAAGTGATTCGTGAAATTAACAATGGTTCATGGAAATCAAGCGAAGATTATTCCAATATTATCACGTTGACCAATATTTATAAAATTGTGAAATCGACTACAATTGAAAATGGAATCAAGCGTGCTTTGTCTACAGGTGATTTTGGTATAAAAAGTATGAATACAAACAAAGTAGGAGTTGCTCAAGTATTAAATCGATTGACTTATTTATCCACGTTGAGTCATTTGCGCCGTGTCAATACACCTATTGATAAAAGTGGCAAATTGATAGAACCCCGAAAATTACACGGGTCTACATGGGGATTTTTGTGTCCAGCCGAAACACCAGAAGGTCAGTCTGTTGGTGTTGTTAAAAATCTCAGCTATATGACAAACGTATCTACTTATTCAGATAGTACACCTATATATGAATATATTCAACCTTACTTATTCGCATTAGATAATTACAATACAACGGAGTTTTATGATAAAGTGAAAATATTTGTAAATGGACGATGGATTGGTGTAACAAACCAACCGAATGAATTGTTTCTAAGTTTGAAAGAGAAAAAATACAAGGGTATGATTCATATATATTGTTCTATTGTATTCAACTATAAATTAAAAGAAATATATGTATGCAACGAATGTGGGCGACTAGTACGTCCTTTGTTCAAAGTAAAGCAAAATAAAATATTACTAACCAAAGATATGACTGAACAAATCAAAGAAGATAAATTAGTGTGGCGTGACTTGATTCTTCCATTAAAAACAGAAGATTCTATCATTGAATATATTGACGCAGAGGAACAAAATACCTCTATGATTTGTATGAAACCAAACTTATTTCAAGATAACTATAGTTATACGCATTGTGAAATTCATCCTAGTACTATATTTGGCGTGTTGGCATCGTGTATACCTTTCCCTCAACACAATCAATCTCCTAGAAATACCTATCAATGTGCTATGGGTAAACAAGCAATAGGTATTTATGTGTCAAACTTTAACAAACGAATGGATAAAACCGCTTATGTATTGAATTATACTATGCGACCTTTAGTTGAAACGCGAGTAATGAATATGATGAAATTAAATGAGTTACCTTGTGGTAATCAAGTGATTGTAGCTATTATGACGCATAGTGGTTATAATCAAGAAGATAGTGTATTAATCAATAAAGGAAGTTTAGATCGAGGATTATTTCATGCAACTATTTATCATACCGAAAAAGACGAAGATAAAAAAATAAATGGTGAAGAAGAATTACGTATCAAACCAAATCCAAATCTTACACGTAATATGAAATTTGGTAATTATGATAAAATTAATAAAATGGGTGTTATGAACGAAAATGAAATCATCGAAGACAAAGATATCATTATTTCCAAGGTAGTGGTAATCAAAGACCATAAAAATGATAATACAAAATTAGTGAAATATGAAGACCAAAGTAAATCTTATCGCACCACGGAAGAATGTTATGTCGATAAAACATACATTGACCGTAATGGAGATGGTTATACATTTTGTAAAGTTCGTATTCGTGCTATGCGAAAACCAAACATAGGTGATAAATTTAGTAGTCGTCACGGACAAAAAGGTACCATTGGAAATATCATTGAAGAACAAGATATGCCTTTTACCAAAGAAGGGGTTCGTCCTGATATTATCATCAATCCACATGCGATTCCTTCGCGTATGACAATTGCCCAATTGAAAGAAACCATCGTTGGGAAATTATTATTAAAATTAGGATTATTTGGGGATGGAACCAGTTTTGGTGAAATGGATATGAACGAAGTATATAAAGAACTACAGAAACATAATTACGAATCCAAAGGAAACGAGGTATTATATGACGGAAAAACCGGTGAACAAATAAAAACATCTATCTTTATTGGTCCAGTCTATTATCAAAGACTGAAACATATGGTGAATGACAAGCAGCATAGTAGATGTATTGGACCTATGGTGAATTTGACTAGACAACCAGCAGAAGGCCGTAGTCGAGATGGCGGATTAAGGTTTGGTGAAATGGAGCGTGATTGTATGATATCCCATGGAGCATCTAAATTTACAAAGGAGCGTATTTATGATGTGTCAGATAAATATGCTGTAAATGTTTGTAAAAAATGTGGAATGATTGCTGTATACAATGATAAAGAACATATTCATATTTGTAATGTTTGTGAAAATCGTACCGACTTCTCTTATGTCAAAATTCCATATAGCTGTAAACTATTGTTTCAAGAGTTAATCACAATGAATATTGTTCCTAGAATTATGACCTAGGTAAACCATATTTTTTTATATTATATATATAATGAGTTATTTAGGCGGAACAATACACGGAAAACGTTCAGAAGTAGGATTTCAAAGCACTATGGTTGGTTCGGATGTAGCTATGCAAAGAAAAATTCTTCGAAAAGCATTCAAATCAAATAATATAAAAACAAATACAGGAGAAGATGTTGGAAAATCTACCATTGGACCTTTTAGAACTTCTCTTCATATGGGGGATGTTTTGTCTCGAAAATATCAATCGTGTGGTGGCGCCAATCAGGTGAATGAAACTTACGTCAATAGAACTAAATTGGGTGGCGGAATAAGTTCAAGATCTTGTGCTATAGAGACAAATGGTGTAACACCAAATCAGGTGTCTTTGGGAAGTGGTAATGGAAAAGTAGTGGCCGATTCTTCACTTTATACTCGATACAAAAATCTTGAAAGTGTAAACTTAAATTATAATGATTCTACCTTTGGTGGAAGTGATACTCATACAACTTATACCGCATTAAATAGAGTAAGAAAATAATATTTTATAACTATAATGACTCATAGATATAAAAAAAAACATAATAAAAAAACACGAAAAAAATATATAGGTGGTTCTATTTCGGAACCACATAAAGATGTACATGTACCTACCTTAACAATGGACCCAAAAGTATTGGAAAATGCAATGAATATAATGAATAACGCTTCACCATTTGGTATAGTAAAAACTATATTTCAAGAATTTAAAAAATGTGTAGAAATGTTAAATAATATATTATTAGAACAAGGATTATTTATAAGAAACGTCATTCATGTTGGTTTTGAAACAAGTATATATTATATTATAGGCGATGTATGCGAAGACTTATTTTCAGAATCAACGTGTAAAACCAAAATAAATTTTTTGAATCATAAACAAATCGAACCGCAAAAAGGCGGAGGTTCAAATTATTCGCCTGAAACGGAAGAAGAAATAAAAAGAGAACTATTTATATTGAATCAAAATATTATTTCAGAAAATCCTAGTAGATATGAGAATAAAGAAGATATCATTAAAGCACTAGATAAAGAGTTACATATATTAGATAAAAACCAATTGTATATGTTTTTGAAATGTTTAAAAGTATTACATTCTTTGTATGAAGAAAAGTATGATAAAGAACCTGAAATAAAACTTCCATCACAAAAGGATAATGACAATATGTGTTTAGATTTTTGGTCAAATAAAATACAATTAAACAAGGAAGACGAAAAATATTGTGAAAGAACTGGAAAACCCTTATTTTTTGTGAAAAATTATTCATCTAATGAAACTTGGAAAAAATGTACTGATTTACATTTAGGAAAAAATAAAATTACACATGAATTAAAAGATTTGTGTATGGTGAAATGTCCTAATTGTTTAATGAACGAAAATTACAATATTTTTGGTAAGTCTACAAATGAACCAAATTTTGCGTTATATTTAAAAAGTATAAAAGACGTAATGAACAATTATTATCATATTGAAGACACCCATAGTCACGATACTCTATACGCACCATTTAAAGAACCTATGAAAAAAAAAATAGAAGAAATGAGTGAAAACGAACAATTTGAAACATTCAAGATAAATGATGTGAAGGAAAAAAAGAAAATGCCAGAAGAAATAAGCGATATATTTTATAAAATATATAAAATAAACAAAAACTATTTTATTCAATATATTATTTTTCAAATATTAATACAACAAATGAATCCACAAATAAAAGATTTAATCCATTATTAGTAATAAGTAAATAAATAATAAACCTACAAAAAACAAATATATTTTTTCATAATGATCATAACCACCTGAAAATCCCTCTTTGTACATATTCATTTGGTCTTGTAAAATATATTTATCCTTATAATAAGAATAGGATATATCGTCTATATTATCGCAATAACTTATATCGGTAAACATGGATATAAGTTCTGAATTTGTTTTTTTATCTATATTAGGAAATAAAGAAGAGCTTTTGATTGGATTGTTTTCAGAATCCATTATTTTATTGTCACTTGAATCGTATAAGTAAATTCCATAGCCTTCTTTATAATGTATAAGTTCAATTATAAAAAGTAAGCACAATATAGTGATTAAAAAATTTATATCCAACATTATATATTACAATATTTTTTCAAATTACTAAAATAAGTTTTTAACGATTCATTATACGAATTATAGTCCTTTTGAAAAACATCGTTTTTGAGTGTATCCCCATTGTTTTTTACATCATAAATACTTGCAATAGGACCATCTTCGATGGTTACATCTTTACAGGTCATTGATTCATGATTATGTATTAATATACATAAAAGAACTATACATAAAAGTATTTCAAGAATCATATATATATATTTTCTATTTTTTATATATGTCGTTGATATATACTTTTCGTGTGACACCGCAAAATCATTATCCACCTAGTGAATATAATTATGTCTATGGCAAACCTCAACCTATAAAACATTGGCGAAAACAATACAAAACAAGCGATTGTAATGTAAAAACAGAAACATTCAAGGAGAATGTATGCGATGGTATAAAAGTAGATAATAATTGTATTACTCGTCAAGTAAAACATTTAGGAACCACCAATTTAAATAAAAAATATTATACATCTACAAAACAATATTTACAATCGAGACAAAAAACATATGAACAGCGTCAAACTTTAGGTGAACCAATCACAACAAAAGATTATACCTACAAATCTACTTATGATAATTCAGGATGTGTGATATATAAACCAAGTAATTTGGCGTTCAAAACTCAAGGGGGTGTCTCTGCGTCGTTGACCACTATGAAAAATAGAAACAATGAAATTACTAAAAACACCAATAGTTTTCGTTCGCCATATGGATTGAGTGGCGCCAATTTTGGTAAATATCACGGATATTCACCTTATTTTATAAAAAATAAAACCAATGTTTGTTATACAAATTGTTCCTCTACAGGTAAATGATGTTTTTTACACCATTTGATACATTTCAATAAATGTGACCTTTTTATATTATCCACATTTGTCTTTCTATTTTCATCTAACAAATAAGATAATACATGCTGAATATGTTCAATTTGCGTTTGACCTGTAATAGAATTAATTTCTTTTATTTTGTCTAAAAAAATAAGTGGTATGTCTATATTCAAAATACCTGTTATAGATTTATGTTGTACATCATAAGATTTCATTATTTTTTCTATGATTTGGTCTATATTTTGAACCATACGAAAACGAATACATATGATATATTTTTCAGAATTAGCTGGACGACTAGTAAGCGGTTTTATAATATAAATTTCTTCATATAAATAATTCAATAAATAAATCATTTCTACGGACAACGACGTAAATGTGTCAAATAATTTTAATACAAATGAACCGCCTTTTTTTTGAACACACATTGCGAAACAAATTTGTGAAAAAATCAAATTCAAAGAATGTTCCTCTTGTTTGTTGAAATCTATACTATAGTCAAATCCTCCATCACCTGTCACAAAATCAATACTATGTTTATATTTATTGTATACATATTCTAGATTTGTTTTATGATATAGATTTCCAGTATTATCACCACCATACTCTAATGAAATATGCTTGTGAATATCCAAATATATTTCATTTTTCTTCCATTTAGGAATGTCATTTTTTTCTTCCATTAAAGTCATTCCGTAATATACATCTTTTGGATTGTTTCTGTAATTCGATAATGCTTCTATAAATCCACCGGGTCCTTCGGCTAAATGAAAAGATCGCATTGTGTCAGGAAATGAAAAAGAATAATGGTTCAAAATTTCAATCATTTTAAAATAAGAACGAGATAATGGTTTATAACTGCATATAGGCATAGTATTGTTATCAAAAGACGTATTAATAAACTCATATGGATTTGAATATTTTTTGTATTTTTCCCATGATTTAGATTGTTTGTCTATTTCTTTCTTTATATCATGACTATATTGCCGCAAACTTTCGTTGATATATACCATAGATTGGTGGTAATTTAATTCTATATCACGTATTTGTATTATTCCAATAATGTCTGAAATAGAATAACTGGTCATAATAGTATTATTATAATGGTTTTATATTAAAATGTTATATCTTTTCAAAGGTTATCTTTGATTTTAAACGAACTGGTTTCGATGAGGTAATATATTGTTTAGGTAGTTCTTTCACATTTTTAGTATTCAAATCATATACCAAATCAGGATCTACATCGTTTATTTTTTCAAATACAAATGCTTTATTCAAAAAGGATATTTTTTTTTCTTCTTTGGATAATTTGGTTTTATTTTCCTTTTGTTTATAATAAGATTCAAATGAATTAAATTGTATCATTTTGAATCCATAATCACTCATACATTTTTCAAAATACTTGAAATGAACCAAATATTCATCATTTTCTTTATTAATAGAATCTTGCCATACACCAATTTTGTATCCAAACACTTGTGAATGGTCTAAAAACTGAGAATTATTCTTGTATTTTTTGTGGATAGTCCATAGGCGTGAACCATCTTTATGAAATAATTCACTTTTTTCATTCTCTTTCAAAAGGTCGTACACTTCTTCTCCATCATAACACGTACCAATTAAATGTCCTTTTAACTTGATGGTTTTACAACAATTCCACATAAAATTGTGTAACATTTCCTTTGTTTCAAACATATAATGTAGAGAAAATTGTATAGACCCTAAGTCAAATCCTTTTTTTACAATACCAAAATCAGGCATGTTTTGAAAACTACTTTTTTGGGTACCAAATACGTGGTCAATGACTTCTTTGCTGATTTTATTTCCTTGTGAAAAATCATCTTTCAACTTGATTCCGGTGTTTCCTTCTATAAATACATATTTTGTTTTTTCCTTTATTTTTTTAAGTTGTCGAAGATACCGAATACAGGCACCATCCTTTACATTGTTGATGTTATCTTTTGACAAATCAATACCTAATACAAAATAAGCATTATTTTCTAACCATTTATGTAAATCACCGCCTTTTCCTACAGCAAAATCAATAATATTACAGCGACTATTACAAAATTCATTGTATAATTTTTTTTTGATATATTTGTTATGAAAATCTCTTAAATTTGTAGTTTTAGATTTTACGCCATCTTTGTTGTAATATACGTCATCATTTTCAACTTCAAAATCTACTACTACTTCTGGATTGGTTAACATTTCACGCGTAACTGGATTATGAATACTATTCCAATTGCTATTTGCCGTATTTTTATTATTTCCGTAAGATTTATCAAAACGGATTCTTAATGGCACCCAAGCCAAACGTTTGTCGTTGGTCATATTATATTTAAATTCAACCACATTATTATCATAAATAATATCGTGTTCTGTGGTGCCTTCTTTTTCTTCTTCTACGTATATATGTCCGTTTTCTTCTAGCGGAATATACGCCATATAGGCATCTTTATCAAATGGATTGGTTGGTATAAATTTGACCGCTTCGTTGCTCGAAGGTGAATGTTGTGGTCCTTGTAATAATTCTTGTTGTGGGTTTATTACTTCTTCGGAGTTAGAATTACCTACATACAAGTGAATTACCTGATATGTTTGAATGGATTGTCCAACATATATACTTTCTGTGATTGGTTCTCCTTGGTCATTTTTAGGAAATTTTACCAAGAAATCAATGGTATTGAATTCTGGAGGTTTCCATTTAAAACTATGTTTCCAAGCATATTTTTTATTTTTAACAATATCGTCTTTTGACTCCATACCAACGCCTAATGTAGACGACGAAAATATGATGCCATCTGTATTATACAAATAGTCGGGTGAATCAATTTGGTCCAATACCAACTGACACTGACTATATAAACTATGTTTTTCATCTATAAAATAGAATTGTTTATTCTGGAATTGTATGGAATGCTTATATAATTCAGAATTGGAGTCCTCGTTTATTTTTTGAATCATTTCTTTTAGTTTTGGATAACGTTTGTGTTTGAATTCTTCTTTACGAATATCAATTACTTTATCACCTTGCTTATAAAAGTATATATCAAATCCGGCAAATAAATCAATCCTATTTTTATGTTTATCGTATTTGATATATTCGCCATCGATTAACACTTCGCTAAGAGTATCATCTTTTATGGTTCGTCCTGTAAATTGCACCTGAATAGGATTTGTATTTGTTATAAAATATATTTGTTTGTTTTTGGAAATATACAATAATTTACGTAAACCATCCGCCTTGTCTGTCACGCAAAAATCTTTTTTAATGCAAGGAACATACTCCAATGACAAATTTACTTTTTGTAATGTATATGAGGAAGGGCCTATGAAATTGGCATATTTGGACTGGGAAAATAAGTTTTTATATTCGGTTAAAACATTTTGTTTCAATAGGTCGCTTATTGGAAAATTGGTGTCGTATTTACCACATAATATATATTTTATCGTTTTTTTGAGATGATTGCTTAATAAATCCATATCTTCAATTGGTTTATCATGTTCCTCTAATTCTATTTCGATTTCGTATTGTTCACTTGCTTCAAAAATACCTGAATTGGTCATATTAGATACGTTCATTTTCATCTTTACAATACTCATATCCACGACAAGACCTGGCATATCTTTATGCCTCAAAGACAACCTATTCATAAGTCTAAATGTTTTGGGGGTCTTTTTGAATCTACTTTCCAAATGATTTATTTCATATTCACTACACGGAATTTCTTTACATAATACCGTTTTAAATCCATATTCTTTATTGGTTGTGCTAGACATTCGTGTTTTTTTTATATGGGTCGTATCCTCTGACATAGTATTTGTATTACAAAAACCTTGAATATTGGATAATCCTAATATTTCAGACCGAATATTTTCAACCGAATCCGTTTCACAATTCATATAATCTTTATGATTGGAAAAACAAATTTTTAATAAATGCTTTTCAAAGTCTCGTTCGAACCCATTTTCCAACAAACTATTATATATATTTTCAAATACACTTTTTTGATGGATCGTATGAAACCTAAATTCTAATTCCAATTTGGATTGTGAACGAACCGATTTATTGAAAAGATTCAAACTTTCCAGTATACTCATATATATATCTTATATACATTAATTAAATCAATTTTGAATGTTTAAAATAATTTACTATTTGGTCATATAATTCTTTTTTTGTTTTTCCGGTAATATTCATCGTATTTGCTATTTGTTTTAATTCGTCTAATTTGTAATAAGTGATACTTCGTAAAGGTTTAAAAATATCATTTATTTTGTAAAGTAAATTCTCTGGTTTATTCGTCCATTTATAAGATTCGGATAAATAATAAATAGGATAAGTGTCATTTATCATAAATTCGTGATAACAATAGTCCGAATACCATACTATATTCATATTCCATACTAAACACAAGGCATTTAAAGTAAACAATTGAATATTAGGATTTTGTAAATCGTCTAATAATTTATTTTTCTGTTTTATATGAAGTAGTTCTAATTGTTCAGCTACTTTTATTTTCTCTATGGTTTCATTGTACTTTTCTAAAAACATAGTTTGTTCATAGCGTTTATGATAAATTGTATAAAATAATTTATCATAGACTTTAACCACAGGGGGAGGTTTTTTTTTGTGATTCACTATTTTGAATTTTGGATTAAAAAAATGTTCGTGATTCAACATAGTTATTATATATTCATATTTTTAAATCTTTTTTGATTTCATTCATTTTATCTTCGATGGAAACGATGTCTTCTTCTTTTTTTTCAACATATTTGATATAGTCTTCTATTTGTTCTAAAATAGGTTCACTTAACTTATCCATTTGAACAAATGTACCATTATTATTTTCACTATATGGAATACTAGGGTCTTTTAAAATGATCTTTAAAATACGCATTTGCTCCTCTTTTGTATACCCATCTATTTTTTTTGAAATATTTATTAACGATTTATTCATATATTATAAGTGTATAGGTTATATTTATATAATTTCAGCTATAATACTAATAAATGTATCATTCAATTCAAATCTATGTCCCAATACTTTTACTCGAATCGTTTCATTTTCATTGTAACGTTCCATATCTACATTCACATTATGTTCATTACTAATAAAGATGTTCATTGGATTATTCTCTTCTTGAATAATACAACGTAATCCGATTTTATTTATGTTTTTAATGACGCAAAATAGTTCCATATCCTCGTAAGGCATACAAGCCTCTACTTCAAAGACGACTATAAATTCAACTTTAGACCCATACAATAATCCGGCGGAATAATGTATTACTTTGGATGCGTTGTTTTTTATATATCCTTCATTTCGACATTTTCCTTCGATGTATGTTTGAACATAAGAGTGAAAATAAGAACTCATATCAGAACCAATACTACTATAAGGAACCAACAGTTTTTCGTGAATAAGTTGTTTATGAAATAAGTCGTCCATATTATACTATTTATATAATATATTAATCAATTTTTTATATCCAATTGTTTGATTTCATATTTACAATAAAAATATTTTGTCTCCTTGTCGAGATTATCTAAATATCTTAAATACAATTCCAATATAATTTCTAAAGTAGTTTTTGGAGATAATTTAGAGGTTTTTTTAGGAAGTAAAGATTCTTTTCGTGTTTTCAAAATGGATTGTATAAAATCCATAATTTTTTCTTTAGGTCTATAATCAAATTCGGGACGTTTCACGAAGCGTGATTGTGAAATTAATTTGATATAACCCAAATGAGAACTATCTTTTTTTTTTAATTCGAATATAGGTTCTTGGTCTATTTTTTCCCATGGTCCATCTTCTTCTAGAGAATATAGTTCTATTTTTCCGCGTTTGTCTTTGTCATTGGTCATGGTGTTATTTAATATAATTGTATTGTTTTGAACATATTTACGATAAAGTATATCTTTTATAGGTTGTTTGTTTTGGGTATGAATATAATTCAATAAATAAATCTGGTCTTTTATGTTCAAATAGTCAAAGTTTCTCTCGATCACCAGTGATTCCAATAAAGAGTCGTCTTTCATTATATCTGTAAATGAATTGGTTATATAACTAAAATCTTTATATAGAATTGTATTTTTTATTTGGTCGATTGTATCATGTATGTTTTGCTGAAAAGATAAATAAGTTTCATTGTCTTCTTTTTTGATATAAATGGGATTCATTTCAAGTGAATCTTCTTGTATAGTTGGCATCATTCTTTCATATGCACTTAAATACTCATATTCATCTATATCAGGTTGAAACAATAATAAATGGTGTATTTTTATAATTTTTCCTTTTTCATCGTATTTATCATATATATCTTCATTCATTAATTTATCTAAGGCGTATGTATATTCTTCTTCTTTCATAAAAGGATACAATTTATACATATGGTCTTTTAATTCATCGTCTTGATATATATGCTTTTCTTTAAATTTTGATTTCAAACTATATATAATTTGATGATTGCTAAGATGTTTGTAATTGTAGGTCGAGTTGTCGACATTTGTTTTGGGTACATCCTTGTTGAGACAAGTATATTCACAAGTTTCTTGATAGTCACAAATATTAGTATATGGGTTGTCTTTTATAGGGAAATCGCGAATTACTTTACCATTGCTTAAAGACAACATAACCTCTTTTTTTATTCTGGCAAAATCTTTTTGTGATTCATTCAATAAACAATCTACCGAAACTTGTTTCAATACCTTGGATACATTGCCAATGATTTTATTTTTTTTTTCATTTAATCTATACATATACATATCTACCGGCTCCATAGAGCCGTTACTTGTTGATATAGGTTCAACGCTATGTAAAAAGATTTGGACGTTTCTTTTTTCATTTGGTAATTCTTTATGACTACAATTTCTACGTGCACGACCAATGACTTGTTCAATACGATTCATATTGTACCACGGCTCTAAGATATGAACTTGTCTTATGTTTTTTAAATCGATGCCTTCTGTTCCAGTTTGAGATATGATCACCACCTTGATTCGTTCACCATTGGTATTATCATTGGTCAACGCACTAATGTCTCCATTTATGTTTGGAGATAACTCTTTATTACCGCATATAATAGAATATTTGAACTTATGTTTACGATTTTGTATCAAGTTTTCTGACCCAAATCTACCATATCCCATTTCTTCTAATGCTAGGGCCATAGGCAACACTCCGTAATATATCCATTGAGAATATATTAATATAATACCGTCTGATTCTCTTATGTTGTCCAATATGGTTTTTATTTTTGTACTATATTCACCGATTTTTTCGTATTGAAATATAGGTTCTTTTTTGTAAGTAAACGAATGCATTACTTTTGGTTTTCCACTTAATTCCCAGTCCATAATGTCTCTTATACCTTGTTCGTTGTCTTCTTCATCTTCTAAATCAGCTGGATATGATATATTCAAACATTGTAAAGGTTTTAAAAGTTCGGTATAGCTAAGACCTTCGCCCTTTTTTTTCTTATATTTTTCTATAGAGTGCATATAGACATCTTGTTGTGTTTGTTCTAAGGGAGACAAATATAAATCCAAGTGGTTAATATGTTGTTCAAGTGGTTTATAGTTGAATAAAAGTCTAGGATAATTTTGTTGAGTAACAAAAGAATGAGACGTATCAAACAATTTGGGTGAAATAAGGTGAGGAAATGTATAAGGATTTTCGCCTCTAACATAAGATATATATCCATTGGCCATATGAATTAATTTCTCTTCACCACCTTCTTTGAAAGATCCGTTATTATGAAATATCTTGGTCTTATGAATAGGTTTTTGCTTATCATTCTTATTCAATATATTCAACATATATACAATTTCCTCAGCACCATTAAACATAGGAGTTCCTGTTAAAAAAATAAGTTTCATATAATTTACTTTATCCACTAAAAACTCCAAATATTTAGCTACTTTTTGCATTTTATTATTTTCTTCTACTGTTTTTATATTATGTATTTCATCGATTACTATCATTCGATCTTCGAAGTCTTTTTTTAATACATCTATTTTTTTTTCACGTTCTTCAATCATATTTGCAAACTCGATGTAACCTTTGAACTCATAATATTTCTTAATAAGTTTTCTAATTTTTCGAATGATTGTTATTTTATCCAAATCGTTCACGTTTGAAAGTCCTACTTCATCTAGTAACGATGACCCTAAACAACCATAAATCACCCATTGTCCGTTTATTTTTTTTAGTTTATTTTCATCAAACAATTGTAATTTGAAATTCTCTTGAACATTTTCAGAGGCTACAATTAAAATAGGTTTGAAGTTGGGATGATATTTTATATATTTACGCGTTTCTTCGGTAATTCCAATGGCTGAACACGTTTTACCACTACCTAATCCGTGGTATAACAACAACCCATTGTAATAACTATTATAAGAAATAAATCGTTTTACAAATTCTTGATGTGGTGCCAACGTAAAAAAGGTATCTTCGCAAGATTTTTCACTTGAATCGTATTTGTAAGCAAACTCTTTTTTATTACTTATTTTGAATTGAAACTTTTTGTCTTTTATCAAAGGATACATAAAATCCCTATTGCGTGGATTTGATACTTTTACTTTAATCATTACAATACAATAAGAAAATACTTTAGGTATATTTTTCTATTTTTTTCAAAGCATCAAGACACGCCAATTGTTCAGCCTTCTTCTTGATTTTATGAACACCTGTACCAAAATGGATATTGTTACTTGATTTAATATTATCTAGCGACTTTAACAAATCAAAACTAACACAATTATCATTTCCGAGACATAAATATACACCCATAGTATATCGTAATTCTTCGTCTTGGTGAATAATTTTATATTCAGGTGTACATTTGAATTCTTTTTGAATTTTAACTTGAAAAATGTTTTTGTAGTTGTCATCGTTTTCTAAAATTTCATTCCAATCGACTAATGCGTTGTATACATTTTCAATGAATAACTGACAATAATGAGTACCATTTCCCATTAAAAATGTTTCATCTTTTGTTTCATTCGTATCTAAAAATAATGCTCCTAGAAATGATTCAAATAAACATCCTAGTTTTTTGTAATTACATCTATTTTTTTTTTCTTCGCTTTGTTTTGATAATAATAACCATTTATGTAATCCCAATTTATAGGCTAATTTACCAATATGGTCATTTTTTACCAAATTAATTTTTTTTTCGGTCATAAATCCTTCGTCAGCATCTGGAAACCTCTTATATAAATAATATTTAGTAATCATTTCTAATATACCATCTCCAATGAATTCAAGTCGTTCGTTTGAACTTTGCTTCAGTTCAATACAATTATATGGACATGATACATAATTCATATTGGGTTGTTTTATATAAGAACTATTCACAAAAGCTCTGTTCCATAGATTCATATCTACGACTTTATGATAAATATCAAACGTTCGTAAAATGGACTCAATGTCTTCTTCTTTGATCAAGACGTTTTTTTCATTATAAGGATTTAATATATCGTCCATTGATAAATAATAGAAATAATATTTATATCATAAAATAAAATATTATAGATATATATATGCCTTATATTGCCAAGATACAGTCTAGGGTAAACCACACAGATGCTTGTTCTACCGGAAACAAAGAAGCTGGATTAGTAAATGGTTGGGAATTTGCTAGTATCCCGCACAATATTTTAAAAAGTAAAACACCTACTGGATTAGAGTTTTCATTGACAGGTAGAGCGAACTTGCAATGTTGCTCAGCAAATCAAGCAGGAGGATGCCGTCCTTATGTAAACCCAAGAGGACGAAATAATACCGCAGTATAATTTAAAGATATAATGATATATGATTATATGATTATATTAGATTGTCGCGAAAAAGAAATGATTCGATTTATAAATGAAACAATGGAACCGGATTCGTTCAAAATAGAGCCCCTACATTTAGGGGACGTTCTTATTTCGGACAAAATTATTATTGAACGTAAACAATGGAACGACTTAGCCTCTAGCATTATAGACGGTAGATATAGCGAACAAAGTGCTCGTTTATTACAAGCCAAAGAAGAAGGCTATGTCGTTTATTATTTTTTAGAAGGAAATTTAGAATTATATAAACCTAGGGGCATTTCTAAGGAAACGTTGATGAGTTGTGTATTTAGTTTAACGTTTGAAAAAGGTTTTTTTGTAGTGATGACCAAAACTCCTAAGGAAAGTGTAGATTATATTATAAAATTTTATAACAAATATAATAAAACCACCATACCTAACAGTCAGAAACATGGTATACTAACCAAAAAGAAAAATTCACAAATTACAAAGGAAAATATTAGTACATTGATGTTGTGTCAAATTCCGGGTATTCATTCCGCAACGTGTTCTATATTATTAGAACATTTTGGAACCATTCAAAATATTATATATGAATTAAATCAAAATGAGACCTTGTTTGAAGATTTTACCTATATGAAAGATAGCAAAAAAAAATCGTTAAATAAAAATGTCATTGTTGCATTGAATCAGTTTCTGCGTAAATAATTCGATGGTTCTATGTTTTCACTATTTGGATATAATATTATTTTATCGTCACCTATTCCGGGTGTTTGATTATAAGGGTCTATGCCTGGCAATATATTTTGATTATAAGGAGGATTGTCTCTAGAAGCATCTAACACTTTAGGATGTTTTGGCATACTGTGGTTCATAGACCCTATAGGTATATCGGTATCAAAACTTGGTTTTATTTCATAGTTTTCTTGACCTTGGGTATCAAATACTTTTTCTAAATACAAAATCGGACAATTTAATTTATTTTGTTTTTGCCATTGTATATATTCTTTGTATTCTTCTAAATTATTCAAAATAATAGGGTTTACTCCAGGTATTTTAGCCATTTTTGGATTATATACCATAATATGTTCCCCATTTTTTATCATAGTTGTCGGGCATTGACCGCTTACAAAGGTTTCTTTATTTACTTCATCATTCATTATAAATACAATTCCCATAATAAATAATATTATGGATAAAATGATAATCACGTATTTTTTCATAATATAATATATATATATATTAATGAATGTGTTAAGATTAAATCATGAAAATAAAGACCGATTTAATTCTATGTTGAATAAAAGATGTATTGTTTTATTTTTTCATCCACAATGTATGCATTGTATTGAGTTGAAACCTACTTGGGAAAAATTAAAACAACAAAATGTAAATAGTCCACTAAATATTTTGGAAGTGAATGCGGAAATGTTACACGATCTAAATCATCCAGTCAAGAATTCTGTAAGAGGGTTTCCACAAATTGTCAGTTTAGAAAATGGACAAGTTAAAAAAGAATTCACTCAACCGCGTACTTTAGAAAACTTGAACACATTTGTAAATAACTCATCAAAAAGTTTGTCAAACCAAATAGAAGAATTATCAAAAAATATGTTATTCAAAAATTCAGGATTTAATAATTCTAAACCTAAATCCAATTCCAGAAAATCCAAACCTAAATCTAAAGCTAAATCCAAACCTAAATCTAAATCCAAATCTAAAGCTAAATCTAAATCCAAATCTAAATCCAAATCTAAAGCTAAATCCAATTCCAGAAAATCCACAACCAAATCCAAAAAATTGATTTAAAATGAAAAAATATAGTTCATTAAATGACTCTACAGATTAAAATGATTGATTTTCAAGTGAGTGAAATGAAAGACGAGTTTAAAATCCAAATGTATGGTTTAGACGAACATCGTAAAACATATTCTATTACTGTAAATCATTTTAATCCATTTGTATATATTTTAGTTCCCAATATTTGGTCTAAATCTAAAACGGACGATTTTATACAACATTTCAAAGATCACGATGACAAAACTATCGCCAGATCATCATCGGAAAATATTGTTTCCTATGAATGGGTAAAGAAAAAAACTCTTTATGGATTTGATGCAAATAAATATTATAATTTTGTATATATTTCGTGTAAAAATATGTCGTTTATTTACAAATTAAAATCATTGTATTACGACAAAGAAACCCAGCAAATAAATGAAGGATATTTATATCAGAATTTTCGTACAAAAATATACGAATGTATGATTCCTCCTTTGTTACGTTTCTTTCATATTCAAAAGATAAGTCCATCTGGATGGATAGAAATCAATACATATAAAAAATATACAACAAAACGAACCCATATGGATATGGATATTGGGTGTCATTACAAAGATATTATATCTCTAGATAAAGATGATATAGTGCCCTATAAAATTTGTAGTTTTGATATTGAGGCAAGTAGTAGTCACGGCGACTTTCCCGAAGCCTCTAAAGATTACAAAAAGGTAGCGTATGATATGGTTTATTTCTTAGAAGATGTACCTAAAGACGATTATGCATATTTATTAGAAGCATTACTTGAAAATGTATTTGGTTTCAAAGATACTTTACATATAGATAAATGTTATCCTAAAGAGAAATATACTTGTTCTCAATTCAAAATTCATATGGAAAAATTATACAAAAAAAAAATATCCACTACCAAAGAAACGGAATATAAATTAAAAAAATATTTTTGTAACGATGACGAAGAAAATATTCAAGTAAGAAAAGTAAAACAAGCCGATATATTAACTATGCTGATGGACGATAAATTGGATAATCCAAACAAAATTGCGCATATGATTACCTTATTAGATAGTATATTTCCCGAATTATCTGGCGACCAAGTTACTTTCATTGGGTCTACCTTTGTAAATTATGGTCAAGAAAAACCCTATTTAAATCATTGTATTTGCTTGAATGATACCAGCACTATTGTAGACCATCAAATCATTGAGTGTTATGATCATGAAAAAGATGTTTTATGTGCTTGGAGCAAATTAATACAAAAAGAAGACCCTGATATCATCATTGGATATAATATTTTTGGGTTTGATTATCCATTTATGTTTGAACGCGCGAATCAAACCAATTGTATGGTTGAATTTATGATTTTTGGTAGACACAAAGAACAAAGTCAAGAATTAATAGAAACCAGTATTGTATTAGCATCTGGTCCATTTGAACTAAAATTATTACCGATGAGTGGACGACTTCAAATTGATTTGTATACTCATATGCGTAAAGAATATAATTTACCTTCGTATAAATTGGATTATGTATCATCATATTTGATGAGTGATAAAGTAACTCGTTATGAAAATAATTCAAATGATACGTGTATGATTTATACTAAAAATATGAAAGGTTTAGAACTATATAGCTACGTTCATTTTGAGATCCAAAATCATTCCAGCGAATTGTATTTGGATGGAAAAAAGTTTAAGATTATAGAAATGAATGTGGAAGGGTTTGTTATTGATGATGTATTAGATATAAAGGATTCATTTACATGGGGATTATCGAAAGACGATGTTTCTCCTAAAGATATTTTTGAAATGACACGAAAAGGTAAAGAAGAGCGCGGGTTAATTGCCAAATATTGTATTCAAGATTGTAATTTAGTACATCAAATATTTCAAAAAATAGATGTAATGACTACATTCACTGAAATGAGTAAATTATGTAGTGTTCCAATTACATTTCTAGTTTTACGCGGACAAGGCATTAAACTAACCAGTTATATTGCTAAAAAATGTAGAGAAAAGGATACATTGATGCCTCTTATTTCAAAAGGAAACGCACAAGATGCTTATGAAGGAGCCATTGTATTAGAACCTAAATGTGGTCTATATTTAGATGTCCCTGTTGCATGTGTTGATTATAGTTCTCTTTATCCATCATCTATTATTAGTGAAAATATTTCACATGATAGCAAGGTATGGACAAAAGAATTTAATTTAGACCATACTATAAAGTTAAATTCAAGTGGTAAAGAATGTATTTATGGCACGAAAGACGAACAAGGAAACTTTATTTATGATAATTTACCCGATTATGAATACGTAGATATAACCTATGATACATTTGCCTATGTTCGAAAAACACAAAGTGCTGCGGCAACAAAAGTATTGACTGGATATAAAATTTGCCGTTATGCTCAGTTTCCAAATGATGAAAAAGCGATTATGCCCTCTATTTTAGATGAACTTTTAGCAGCACGTAAATCAACTAAGAAACAAATGAAAAATGAACATGACCCTTTTAAACAAAATATTTTAGACAAGCGTCAATTAAGTATCAAAATTACGGCAAATAGTTTGTATGGACAAACTGGTGCAAAAACAAGCACCTTTTACGAAATAGATGTTGCCGCATCTACCACCGCCATTGGTCGTAAGTTACTTATTTATGCCAAAGAAGTCATTGAGGGTGTATATGGAAATAGTGAAGTAGATACTAAATATGGTAAAATGAAAACACGTGCCGAATATATTTATGGAGATACGGATTCAGTATTCTTTACGTTTCATTTTGAAGATTTGAATGGTGTAAAGATAAAGGATAAACAAGCATTAGAAATGACGATTGAATTAGCAAAAGAAGCTGGTCATTTATGTACATCCTTTCTAAAAAATCCACATGATTTAGAATACGAAAAAACATTTATGCCATTTTGTCTGTTGTCTAAAAAAAGATATGTGGGTATGTTGTATGAAGAAGACCCTGAAAAAGGAAAGCGTAAATCTATGGGTATTGTTTTAAAACGTCGTGATAACGCACCTATTGTGAAAGACGTTTATGGTGGAATTATTGATATTTTGATGAAAGATAAAAATATCGATAAATCGATTGATTTTTTGGATACTATGTTACAAAGCATTATAGACAAAAATGTCATTATGGATAAATTGGTCATTACAAAATCATTGAGGTCCTTTTATAAAAATCCAAATCAAATTGCCCATTGTGTATTAGCGAATCGTATTGGTATTCGAGACCCTGGAAATAAACCAGCACCTGGCGATCGAATTCCATTTGTCTACATACAAACCACTGGAAAAAAACTACAAGGAGAACGCATTGAAACACCACAATTTATTCAAGACGAACAATTAAAAATAGATTATGGGTTTTACATATCCAATCAAATTATGAAACCTATTATTCAAATATATAGTTTGGTGCTATATGATATGACTAAATTCAATCGTCGTAAACGTTCTTTTATACAAGAAATAAAAACAATCGAAGAAAATATCGAAGACAATGATAAAAAACAAAAAAAAATACAATCGTTAAAAGACAAAGAAGTAGAAAAAATATTATTTAGTAAATATTTGACTATTTGTAACAATAAGAAAAATAACAATCAAATGATCACGTCATTTTTCAAATAGTTTATACTCCATTATGTATGTGCTTAAAAATTGTTTGCAATACATTATTGAATAATGTTAGATTTTTTTCAGATAATTTGTTTAAAAACATTAAACGCTTTTCGCGTTTTTCACTTTTATCGTCGGTACTTTGGGCTGAAATATAGCGTAATTCTTCTGATAAATTCTCAATAGTATAATAGGTTTTGTTTTTATAGTGTTCTCGTTTAGCTTCATATAATATATTTTTTTGTGTTCCGGGATGTTTTTCATCATGATTAATTATACCAATTGATAAATCAATACATTCTCCATATTTAGTCTTATATTCTTTTTGTTCCGATATACATTCGCCAGAAGAATTAATATCATCAAAGATTAAATATCCTTGTTTTATTCGATTCAAAAATATTCCAATATCTTTTATGTAAGAAGACGTTTGTCTATATCCGGTATATTGTGACATTTTTCCATTTATATTTATTTGTTTTATATGGACAGGTGTTATATTGGATAAATTATACATTCGACCAGATCCCCAACTATCATTATATGTTCCTAGAAATGGAAATAATTTTAAGGGACTGTGGAAAGGTTCTTTTACTAAAATTGTTCTACCTTTACCTTTTTTCTTTTTCTTTGTATGTTTTGGTTTTTTTCTACTTTCATTTACACCACCAACCATAGAATTATTGCTTAGTAAAGATCTTAAAATAGCGGTGGATAAAACATTTACACGACTTTCATCTATTTCATCATTATCCGAAAAAAATAAAAAATCCAAATCACTTTGGTTGGATAAAATTTCTTTCATACTTTCTCCAAACTCAGTGTCACTAAACAATTGACGCGTATATGTTTGTATTGGGGCCAATAAATGTTTCTTTTCTAAATCTGTTTTTATAATATTCAACATTTTATTTGTATTTAAATTTTCATATAAGTAACATAACACTCCAGCAAATACAAAAAAAATATTGCCACCACTTAAAACATATGTTGAATTACTTATAGGTACACCTCCCAAGTAAGACGACCATTGTTTTTTTAGTTGATAATTTATGTTGGTTACGCCACAAGACAACAACTGAAGAGTATTTTCTAAATATTGATATTTTTGATTAATAATTGGAGGACTAATTTGAAGTATAGCTTGAAAAATATTTGCTTTTGTAAAATAAGCACATATTATTTTGTATTTATACATATCTATCACTTTATTTGCTATAATAATTTCCTTAGTGGGTGTTTCTTTTGATGATTTTGCGAATTCGTTCAATAAACGATACGCATAAACTATATCCGATTCATTGTATAATTGCCATATAAATATTTCTCTGAATTTTACCAACCAATTTTGCATCGTCTCTGTTCGAGTCAATTGTCCAGCTTCTTCCTTTTCTTTTGCTTCTTTCATTTTTTCCTCTAATAATTTTTCATAATCTTTTTCTATATTGCAAATTTTATATTGTATGGCCTGTATATTTGTTACTATATTATGCAATGAGGATGAATTATAAAAAGGTGTAGAGTTTTTTATAGAGTTATCTACAAATTCATTCATTTGTGAATCTATATTCAAACTTTGACTATACATTTCATCATTTATTTCATTCTTAATTTCTACATCTCCTGTATGCTGACTTAAAAATTCAGGATCATAATCGCTTATTTCTACATCTCCTGTATCCTGAGTTAAAAATTCGGGGTCATAATCACTTATTTCTATAGGTAGTCCCTGAGAATTAGCAATTGTTTCTCTAACATTTAAATTAGAACCATTTGTTAATATATTCATCAAAGAACCACCTTTGATAGTTTTTCTAGATTTATTTTTTTGAATCATCTTTTTATATGTTTTACGAGGTTTTCTTAGAGAACCGCATTTAGAAGGATTCAATACATATACCATACATTTATATTTTCCTATAGGAATAAAATGTTTGTTATATATTTTTGGACTTTCATAGAATCCTTCTTTTTTGTCTAATAATGTAGTATCTTTTATATGATAAATTTTTCCATGAACAACTTTTCCTTTACAAGGTTCAATCGTGGCTACACCTGATCTTCTTGGATGATCTAATATTTTTCTAAAGACCATCGCGTAATCTTTTAATATTTCATTCGTTATAAATGTATAAGAAGTATATTTACCCAATTCTTTTTCAGATAAATTAGCACCATAACTGAAATAATACATATATGTATGTATAGATTAGTTATAGTACCAATTCATAGATAGCCATGGAGGAGTATCATACACCTTTTTATTCGTAATCTGGGTTAAATTTGGTCCAGACGCCATAATATTTTGTATTGTTTCTTCCGATACAGCATAATCATAATATCTTAAATTAGAAATGTATCCACCAAATCCCTTTTTGTCTCCAATGGTCGTATCGTAATAATTTTGTTTTGGAACATTCAACAAAATATGCTCTTTGGTCATAATTCCATTTATATATACATTCACTTTTTTATCTTTTAAAGTAATCATAGTTTGTACCCATTTTTCAATAGGTATATCATCTATTTCAATGGTCTCGTATATAGTTTCATTTTCGGAATACGTATTTATGACAAGCAATAAATGATTGTTTTCTTCGTCATAATATAAACCTGGCGAATTATTTAAAAAAGTTACATTATAATGTTCTAACGAATCATATAAACTATACGTCCCTTTTGAAAATAGACGTTTGTATGGATTACCGCTATTCAAAAAAGGGTCTTCAATATAAAACCACAAAGACCAAGTATATTCTATACCGGTAAGTTCATTTACTGAACGCATAATAGGAACAGAATTGCTTATATTTGGATTACTGGATATTATCATCTCTTGGTTACTTTCGACCATTCCATTTACCAAATATGGACTACGAGTAGAACCATATATATATTGTAAAGCATATAATCCTAAATGAAACAATACTACAAATACGATCAATATCAATAATATAAATACAAACTTACTTATAGTGGTATTTACTTGAAAAAATGAATGATCAATTGAAACATTTTCTGATTTGACTTCCTTGGGTTGAACTTCCTTTTCTTGTCGAGGAGTATTCGAATTTTTGGATTCCTTATTATTGTTGTTCATAGATTTATTCTTGTTTGAATTTGACATTTATATTCATACAATATAATATTTTGCTCGTTCATTATTATCTTCATAAAATGTAACCGAAGCGTTGTATTTACTAAACAAAGACCCTACGACAACTGGATTAAATCCTTCTTTATAAATTTTGTAGGCTTTGTAAGGTGACACCAAATAATTATAATAAGATGTTTTCGATATAGACCCAGAATATCCACCATCAGAACAAATAAAGAAATCATTATGGTCAAATTCGCTCATAAATTGAACCCCATTAAATGTTTTGGTTTGTACTAATTTACCATTCATATAAGTATCTACATGATTGTCTCCAAATCCATAAATTACATTGAACCATTTTTGCAAAGGTATATTTTTTAAAGTAGAACTATGTTCGTTGTTGATTGAATCGCAACTATTGTTTTCGATATCCACTAAGGTTCCATCTAAACATTCATACACTTCATCTACACAGCGAACTCCTGAAGTAGATGCCATATATTCACCAGTTTCAGGATTGAAATTACATTCTAATAATTCATCTGAAATGTCTTGTGTATTTTCACTACACCATAATTTTGCTAGATCATAATTGTTTGATAGATCATTGTCTGAACTATCGTTTATATAAAAATCAACAACCATATCATTTTTGTAAGGGTCTAAATAAACATGCGGATTTTGTTTTTTTTCAGCATTTTCGCGTTTTAAAATGGTTTTCTTTTTTCCGAACTTATAATTCCAATCGTTTACATAAATCCACATAGAAATTGAATATTGTCCGTTGCTCTTATTTATGGTGTCTCGTGGAACACGTATGGTTTGAGTTGCATCCGTGACATTGTTTACCATTCCATTATAATTTTGAAATAAATTCATATTCATAAAAATGAATATTCCTAATAGAAACAATAAGATAATCATAATGATTTTAGTTGTATTTTGCATTTGGTTAGTAAATATTACATAAGCAATGATTACAAATAATATAGAAGAAAGAATATTCCAAAAACTAAACAATAACATTATATTAATTATTTATTTTATTATAAATTTCTTTTATTTTATACAAAGACAATGGTTGGTCATAATATCGCAAATGAGATATGGCGCCTAGGTCAGTATTTTCACCCGAACCTACTTGTAAAACATCGGTATCATTTATATATGGAGACACATTCGATTGGGTAGAAACAATTTCATTATTTACAAATAAATCAAACTGACCATTGACATAATTCATAACAATATGGTTCCATCTTTGAAATAAAATTTTACTGGTATTATAAATACGCGTTTGTTGAAATGTTTTATTACTTACTTTATCCTTTATTTCTATAACTAATTCACGAGTATTGTAATCGTAATATAAAGATGGTCTTGACCCTAAGGTCAATATTAACGCCTTGTCTCTATGCTTATCCGATAATATATTGGAATTTAAGTATAGTCCAAAAGAAATACCATAATGATATGTATGTAGTATTGGGTTAGTATATTGAGACAACAATTGTTTCAATTTTTCATGTTCATCTTTATATCGAGTGATTAAATCTTGAATAGCGTCGCTATTAGGTTCTTCTGGTAAAGAAGTCACATTCCACTTGGGTAGATTGACTTCACTTAACGAACGAAATTCTTCTTTATACAATGGTCCATTGTTTATGTTTTCTTTTAATTCTTTGAGCGTAAGAGTTAAAATGCTTTTATTCAAAGATTCTTTGGTATGTATCAGTAATAACCCATCGTGAATATATAAATATTGATTTATCATTGGTATTATAAAAAAAAGTATAATCAATAGCATCAACATGAATCCCAACACATATGTGGTTTTATTCGTTTGTTTGGCATCATCTATAAAATAATTGACCACTAAAATCAAAATACATGGTATATAAAAAATGAAATATTTAATGACTTGAAATAAATCATCCCCCTTACCAAAATCAATAGTGGTATTACCGAAAAATATATTATATACTATAGCCATAACAACGAGATAAAATAAAAATACTGCCCCAAATGATATATTTATTGTATACAACAATATATACTTTAAGATAAAATATAATATAGCAAAACCTAAAAATATAGATATATATTGTAATACTTTATAGGAAAACTCCATTGGATTTATTATATGACCAATAGAGATAAATAAAAATACAGCTGACATAGTAAATAATAGGATAAAGGGTAAATATATATAATCTAAAATTTGGTAAGGATTTAAAATAAAAAAGGCGTAACCCAATAATACAAATATGGATGTAAGTATCATCTTTTTATTTTGATTCAACTCTATCATTATATATATTATAACATATTTTCCATAGCAGTTTTTTTACCGTGACAATCTCTACATAATGCCACTAAATTACTGATTTCATTTGTTCCACCATGTTCAAGTCTTATTGTATGGTCTACTTCAAACCAAGCAGGTAATTGTTTTTGACATTCGCCGCATTTCCAGTTTTGCATAGAGGCCACGTATTTTTTTTTTGTTTCACTTACACTTCGTTTCGATTTGGTTCCTCCAGACGTTTCTATTTTTTCTATGGCACTTTGTTTTGGTAAGAATGGAGTGATAAGTTGTTTAGACTCTTTGTCAATTGGTAATACTTTGATAAAGTTATTGAAAATAGAAACAGATCCCATATGTTTTCCATTTGAAGACATGATATATAACCCTAAACCAAATAAGGCTATTCCGAACATTTTATAATATTTTTTGTAAGTTTTGAATAAATGAAAATAGTAATGTTCGTGATAAGTATCATAAATCAAAAGTCCAGTAACTATAATTATCCATAATTTAAGTTGCATATATAAAGTAAATACAAATTAATACAATGATTATAAACAAAACCACAGTCCATTTCTTTTTCATGTCCAGAGTTTTTTCTTCTTGAGAGACAAATAATATATCATCGTAATGTTTGACGTAATCTTCTTGATCTAAATAACTCATTTGTTGTTTTATATGATATAATTTATAAATCATATATCCATAGTTTACCATTTGTGAATTTGTATCATAATAATTTATAATAGAATTTTCCTTTATTATTTGAAAGAATAAGGACTGGTGTTTGGGTAAAAAAAAGGGCAATGATTCAAACAATTGTTTGATTTTTTTCTTATGAGCAATACTAGGAACATAGGAACGAGTAATAAAATAGATGTATTGAAATACTATATCTATATTTATGCGAATCATATAAATATATAATATAAATAGATTTATGATAGGTAAACCCCTATGTAATAATTGTGAAAATTATGGACATTTATTTTATAATTGTAAACGCCCTATTACAAGTTTAGGTATCATATGTTATCGTTACAATAATGATGTAGTAGAATATTTGATGATACAGCGAAAAGATACCTTAGGATATGTGGATTTTTTAAGAGGAAAATACAACGAATATAACGATTTTCATTTAAAAAATATAATCCAAGAAATGACCGACTATGAAATATCCCAAATATTGAATTTATCTTATGACGAATTATGGGATAAATTATGGAATAAAAAAAATGAACCTTACGATATAAAACACAAAGAAAAAATGTTATTTGTATTGAAACATAAACGTCATTTGTTAGAAAATCCATATTGGTCTTTGCCAGAATGGGGATTTCCAAAGGGTCGTAGAAACTACAGAGAAAAGGATATAGATTGTGCTTTAAGAGAATTTCGTGAAGAAACTGGCTATCCTATTTTTAATTTATCTTTTATCCATAACATAGTTCCTTTTGAAGAAGTATTTACCGGTTCTAATTTAAAATCCTATAAACACAAATATTATATTGGATATATGAATTATAAAGATACATTATATAATGCTAAATACCAAAAAAGTGAAATTGGTAATATGAAATGGTGTAATTATGAAGAATGTTTATCCAAAATTAGACATTATAATACGGAAAAAAAACACGTGATTAATTGTGTAAATGAACTAATTAAAAATAGTAATATATATTAAATATGAAATACATAAATCCAAAAATAAATGCAGATAACTTAAACGATTATTTTGAACATATCAAAATCGTTGGAGATGGTAATTGTGGAGTATATGCTATTATATATAATTTGAAATATCATAGTTCTTTGAATACTTATGATGATTTTGAAGACCTTTATAATGTAAAGGGTGAACTATATTATGATGAAACTGCTAAAAAAATGTTTAGAACACATATGTCTCAAATATATGCCGAACAAAAAAAATTATTAACTAACCAAAACACAATAAAACGTTATGAAGAAAGAGTAACAACAATCCAACAAGACAAAGAATGGTTAGTAGACACTGACATTACTTTATTTGGTGAAGCGAATGATGTATGTATTGGTGTTTTTGAACCTTTACCAAAGTTTCGGTTTACGGTTGTCTCTAATATAGATAAGGGTATCAGTTTAGACCAATGTACCAATAACATATTTTTATACAATACAGGTTATACAGTAGGAACTCATTTTGATGTATTAAGTCCATTGTCGGACGCAGAAATATATAGCGATTTGACCAACGACGAAATCATTCAATATCAGGGAGCATCGGATTCTTCACTAAAACAAATTACAAATCAATTGTTTTATAAACAAAAAGATATGGTTAAGTTGAACACATTTATTCGTGTTTTGAATAATCAGTTGAATATTCATTTAGATGAAAAAAAATCATTTTATGCCGAACTCCCAGAGAAAATAGACCAACAAATCGTATTGGAATCTGAACAAATCAAGGAAAAGAAGGTACCCGAAAAGTCTAAACCTAAACCTGAAACCAAAACGCACTTAGTTCCATTTACAGACGTAGATAATGAATTATTAAAAGATTTTCCGTTATATACTCCAAACACCATACAAATAAATATGAAAAAGTTTTACTTGAACGACCAATATGGATTTTATGATACAATACATGAATTATTAGATGATTTATATAAAGAAACGGAACAAGATAATGGAAGTTGCGACAAATCATCGTCTGAATTTGTTATGTTGAGACATCAAAAAATAGTTCAAACATATTTAAATAGTTATACCCCTTATAGAGGATTATTATTGTATCATGGTTTAGGTTCAGGTAAAACATGTAGTTCCATTTCTATTTTAGAAGGTATGAAAAACGATAAAAAAATATATATTATGACACCGGCCTCATTGCAGCAGAACTATCGCACCCAGTTACAATTTTGTGGTGATAAAATTTTCAAAACAAAAAATAAATGGACAAAATTGGTTGTGAATGAAAATTATGATAGCGTAATTCAGTTGTTTAAAGACTATTTACATTTAGACAAAGATAAAGAAGAATTAGTTAAATACATTGAACAACACAAATGTGTTTGGTTAATACATGAAGGTGGTACTTCTTATAGTGATTTGAGACAAGAAGATAAATCACAAGTAAATCAACTCATTCGTTTATTGATAAGTGTAAAATATCGTTTCATCAATTATAATGGAGTCAATAAGAAAAAATGGGAAACCATCAAACAAAATAAAAATCCATTTCATAATAGTGTAGTGATTATAGACGAAGCGCATAACTTTATTGGAAAAATATACAACAAATTATCGGTGGACAAACCATCCGTGTCTAGAGATATGTATGAACATTTAATGGACGCTCAAAATTGTAAAATTGTCTTGTTGTCAGGTACGCCTTATATAAATTCTCCGGCCGAATTAGGCGTTATGATTAATTTAATATCAGGATATACGACGCAATACGAATTCAAGCTCAATGGAAAATATGACAAGGAACAATTAAGAAAACAATTGGAACCTATAGAAAAATATAATGTAGTAGACTATAAATTAAATGCGATTCATATCAGTAGAAATCCATATGGATTTATAACTACACCAAGTGGTGAAATCGAATACGAACAATCGGCTTCTTACAGAGAAGCTAATAGCGATAAAGCGTTTGAAACAAAAATAAAAACGTTACTGAATAATGTGACAGGTGAACTATCTACTAACAAGTATAAAAAAATGCCTGAAACCGAAAAAGATTTTAATAATTTATTTGTAAAACATGAAGGATCTATCAAACTTATCCATAACAAAGAATTTTTTCAAACCCGTATTGCCGGATTAATTTCTTATTTGGGAGACAAAACATCTCTTATGCCTCGATTATTGGATATTGTGGTAGAAAATATACCTATGAGTTCGCATCAGAAAAAACAATATGATATTTACAAACAAAAGGAGTCTACTAAAAAAAGCGACGCAAAAAGCGAAGGTAGTTATAAAGTATTTACTCGCGCAGCATGTAATTTTGTATTTGATGAAAAAATACCACGACCTTTCCCTACTATGAGTATAAAAACTGAAAAAGATTTCGATTATGCAAATAAGGAAGAACGTATTCAAGACGCACACGGAATCGAAGAAGACGGAGACCTTATTGTAGAAGATACCACTTACGATACTAATATAAAACGGTTCATTTCACAGATTGTGGCGAATCGTCAAAATTATTTTTATAATGAACTCAATAAAGTAGCTATTTTTGAACAAACCGATGTAGAAGGTGGATTACAAAAATATAGTCCAAAATTTCATAAAATACTAGATAATATTTTGAATAATTTGAATAAATGTCAACTACTTTATAGTGGTTTCCGACGAATTGAAGGTATAGAAATGATGTCTTTGATGTTGAAATATCAAGGTTTCAAACAATTAGAAATAAAAAAGGTAGGTAATCGGTTTAAAATTGAACTTCATGGACTTCCAGGTTATACCTACAATAAACTACATGTATTTACTTTATATACAGGGACAGAAGAAAAAGAAGTCAAAGAATATATTCGTAACATTTACAATAGTGATTTTAATAAATTGCCTTCTTATATGATTGATGATTTGAAAACATTGTATAATTTAGATGAATTAGATAATATACGTGGAGACATAATTAATTTATTGATGATTACAGCATCTGGTGCCGAAGGGATTGATTTACAAAATACTCGAATGGTTCATATTACCGAACCTTATTGGCATTATGTTCGAATAGAACAAGTGATTGGTAGGGCAAGGAGAATTTGTAGTCATAGTCGATTACCAAAAGAAGAACAAGACGTCCAAGTACATATATACATAAGCGAGTTAAAAGATGATAATAAAATGATATCTACCGACGAATTTCTGTATAAAATTATGAATGAAAAACATATGTTGTCAGAATCTTTTTTGAATACTTTAAAAGAAAGTGCGATTGATTGTGTATCTCCCAATAAATGTTTTAAATTTCCAAACAAAGAAAAACGAAATAGAGTCTATGAATTGGATTACAAAAAGGAACCGCAACAAAAACAAAAACGAAATAAAGAGTTTATGAATTATTTTATCGAGGTAGACGGTAAAAAAATTCCAATTTTGTACAACGAGACAAAACCTCAGGAAGCTTATATACAAAAAGATAAAAAACTGATTAGTTATAATGTAATCAATAAACAAATGATTTATAATGGTAAACCCTACAAAATGAACAAGAATTAACGATTATAAAATAAACTACTTTCTTTACATACACTATCTTCACAATAGGGTAAATTGTATGGACACATATCTGGTTTGGGTATAGTTCCGTAATCATGTTTACAACTCAATTGGTTTACATTATACGAAGTTAATGTATCGGTGGTAGAGTCTAAACTATCTTTGCATACTCCTAATTGGGTATCTTTTACCGAACCCTCGCAAATGGGCAATTCTTTTGGACACATATTTTCTTGTGGAATTTTACTATAATCATGTTTACATTGTATCCATAGATTAGATTGTAGATTGCTATTATATGGTTTGATATATTTTGATATAGGTGGCTCTTTGTAGGGTAGTGGTGTCGGATACTCTGGTATGTTGTCTTTTTGTATCGTATAGTCATTGGTCATAGGCATTACATATTCACCTTGGTCATTTTTTTCATATGGAAATTTATTCATACATTGTGTAAGCATTCCTGAACAATCGTTTGTTTTATAATCTCCATGGTTTAGTTGACCAATATAATTATTGGTAATAGGATTATATAACATATTTGTATCTAAATCACTCACACCATATAAATCTTCACACGATATACCTATTGGGTTGTCCTTTAAAAAGCATACATCGTTTTGTGAATAATCTAATATAAATTCGGTAGATTCAGCGTATTCAATCGTATCATAACAGTTGTTATTATATTTATAAGGTTTTTCTTTAGTACAACTAGAATTCATATTTTTCATATAAGTATCATAATTTACACACAAACCATTCCAAACATAAGGATAGTCTTTATTACACGAGATATCTACCACATTGTCTTCTAATGTGTGGCAACTATTATTTGCGTATAATGGTTTTTCTGGACTACATAAAGATACCGAATAATCTATTTTAGGACTTTTTATTTTTACTTTATTTACCAAATGATTGTTGGTTATAATATAATCATTTGGATTTTTGGGTTCCACTTCAAATGGATATTTGGTTTTATTGTTTACATTATAATAATAATTATCGTGTTGATAACTTGCTTCGGACTCATTCGAATAACATTGTGATATATCTAAATATTGTTCGGTTAAACAACTTTTTTCTTTACATAGGTCACTTACTTTATTCTCATCATAAATCATTTGACCATTGTGAATTGTACAAAGTGTAGATGTTTCTATGGTCGTATCACTAATAAAAGAACATACGTTTTTATATATAGAATTGCACCAAGGACCTCCACTATTTTTGTCGCATACTTTTGGTCCATATTGTGTCGCGTTTTCTAAAGAATTTCCACAAAAACATTGTGGATTACCACGCGAACCATCTTGTAAAGCAAAATAATTATAGTTATTACATTCTTTTGCACACGTTTCTATATTATAAGACTGACCACTTGAGTTTGTCCGTCCTTTATATACATTTAGACCTCGTCTCCAAGTATCGTGATAGGTACCAATTTCGATAGACTTCGATACTACTTGGGGCTTACCGGAATAAGGGTTATTTATTGGAATAGGATTAGTACTATGTATCTGATTTACGCTATCTTCGTTTGAGAATCCAAGACTATATGTATTTATAGATGGAAAATCCCACCGATATATGGCTTGTGTAGTATTCACTCCTATTGTAAATATGGGAGACTTTAAATCTACAAAATAAAACTCTATTTGAAAGCCATTTATACGATCGGTACAACAATCAACTCTATTGTATAAGACCAAACTTTGTATCATTTGTAGATTGAATACATTAGATAAGGGTATATATAATGACGATGAAGTATTTCCTGAATGAACATTGAGGTTGTTTGGAATATCTCGGTTTGCTATATTACTAGCCTTCCATATGGAGCCATTTCTATAAGATGGTAATAGTCTTTTACTAGACCAATCTATAAATTCGGTATGTATATTAGTAAGACTTCCACTTTGCATAGATGTTGAAATATGTTTAGGTAAAACATTTTCGTTGTTTATCCATAATTGCATTTCGCGTAAATTTATCCAGTCATTTTTGGTAGGACTTCTTATGACGATTATATTAAAATTTCCATTATAAGAACTACCTGGAGTAGAAATCCTAGCATTTGTACCTTCTAATGATTTTACCACTTTTGAATGGTCTGAACAATTATATTCATTGTATATTTCAGTAGGTTGTAAGTCTATATCTTTATCTTTACAAGGAGTCTCATTTTCAATACATTTGTTATATTGTTCTTTGTCTTTTGTAGATGTACAAACAGACCTCTTTGTTTTTTCAATCGGTAATTTTAAGTGCCATGGGTAATTTTTATTACATATAGTATAAGGTTCAAAATATACATCTCGTGTTTTACTAGACCCTTTCAATAATTCATTTTCAGTGAAATCGTTTAAATATACCTTTTGTGTATCTATAAGGTCATATGTATTACCATGTGGATATGATTCATATGTTTCAGATTCTATGTAATTTCCAAATATATCTTTTTGTCTAATTTTTCCATTGTAGCAATACTGATGAGAATCCGATTCTTTACATTTTACACGATCTATATCTTTAGGTAACTTTACTGGTAAAGAAGAATTATTCGGACTTTCATTTTCTAAAGGCAACAATTCAAAGTGTTCTTTTATAGACCATACGTATAGTACTAATAAAAAAATACATAATAAAAAAATAGTTTTTTTCATTATATTAATCATTTATAATAATGCTGGGCTACATTTACCAAATTGAACTCCACACTCATACCCAACACATCGCTCATTTTCATTGCAAACATAATTTTTGTATTTTGAATTTATAGTGTCTCCATAATTCGCTATACATTTATTTCCTACTCCACTAACATCTTCACTTATTTCAGAAGCCTCGTCAATTATTCCACTATATCTAGTTTCTTCACATTCTTTACTAATATTGGTTCCATTGATTAAATTTGAATTGTCTAAATAATTACATATATTAGTTTTTACGAACGATGAAGTACTCTCATCATATGCGATGACATTATTTCCACTTATTTCTGGGTCAATATAATCAGTCTTGTAAGGAGTTGTGAGTCCTCTAAAAAGATTAAAATACTCTTCGCCTGATATGCCGCTTGCGTATTTACCCATCATATCATAAGATAAGTTTCCAATGGATACCGAATTTAAAGACGAATTATTGGTGTTATATAATGCGGACCCTTCACAATATACTGGGTTCAAACTAGAATCAGAATCGCAATAAGGTTTAAAGTGACCATTTGAATTTTCAATAGGTGTATAGGTATTATCGTGACATTTTAATTTACCAAAACAATAAGAATACCGATTTGTGGTTTCGTCAAGCAATCCACTAATATCTTCGCTTTTATTCCAAAATCCATTGTTATCGGTATCGTTCATATCTACTTTTGAAATCACTATGTCTTTATAATTACCATTGAATGTATTTTTATTATTGGGTCTTGGATTCCATAAAAATAATTCTACTTTTTCAACCCCTTGAGTTGTAAACCCTGGAATATAAGATATATCGGTTATAGTGTCTAAATAAGATTGCGAAGCTCCTAAAATATATTTGTCTTCATTTCCTACACCATGAAAAAAAGAATTTTCATCCGAAGAAAGAACTATTCCAGAAAAACCGTCATCTGAACTATTGGAGGCAACCACATTAGTTGGCGTATTTTCATTGTCTTGAGACCATGTAATCGTACCTAATGGAGTAGTAGATTCATAAGTATCATAATAATTTATCTTCAAAATACGTTTTGAACTGAAGTCATAGTTAGAGTACAAACTACTATTATAATAATTGGGTTCATTTATTTTTCCATTAGAATCATATAAAGCATTTATATTTATACTAGTATTTCCTTTAAATGGACTTTCGTTATATTGGTCATTATAACTTTGTCTTAAAACTAATTCCCATTGACCAAACGGCGACGTTTCAGTAAATCCTTCTTTTGTAAAATATTCAATCAATGGTAATACTAAGAAACATATAAATACTATAATTAATAATGTTTTTATCTTATTTTTCATATTATAAATATACATTATTTTTTTTGTTTTAATATTCTAATTTGAGATTCCAATATTTTTTCTAATATTAAATTTTGTTGATACACCATTTGTTTGAGTTCCAATAATTCAGACGACATAATAGGTTGATTCGTTTGAGGAGTAGATTGATTCGTTTGAGGAGGTGGATTCGTTTGAGGAGTAGAGATGACAGGTCCGTCATTTGAATACATAACGGGTTCTTTTTTTATAGTTGCCATAGGTTCTTCATTTTGTCGTTCTTTTTGTTTTTCAGCAATAAGCTTATCTATGTCTTTTAAAGGTTCTTCTTCTACATTATCACTAAAATCTATAATAGGTCTTTTTTCGCTTGGTATTAAGTCTTTATAAGCTACTTCCTTTATTTTTACTCGTAAAATAGAAATAATCTCATTGATATCTTTCGTTTCTTCTATTGTTTTTTCAAAAAGTTCTTGTATTCTTGGAAGTTCATCTTCTCTGCATTGATCAAATACATTTTGCTTTAAACATTCATTCCATACTTGTGCTTTATATTCCATTATAATAGGTCATAGTTTATACCATTATATCATTTTATTATAAAATATATTTCGATACATATTCATTTTATGATCACTGATTCGATGAGTCAAAAAATAGTTTACTTTATGTTTTTGTTCTAGTAATTGTACAATTGTATATAAACAATACATACCACATTCTCCATCTTCATATTGATGCCTCATTTTATTTGTATATACTTTCATATCTATATTCAATTCTTGACATTCTCTAACAATACGTTGGGTTAATTTATAAATTTGATTTGGCATTTGTAACCCATTAGAGTCTAAATATAATATGTATTTATGATCTAAATTAATAAACATACATACCCAATGAGAACCACTTTTATCGTGTGTATCTAAATTAAAAATTATTCCTATATTTTTTTTTTGTTGTCTCATTTGTTCTTTTATACTTAAATGACAAATATCAGGCCATATACATCTGGAACCATATTTTTCATCAAAGTCAATCGGTGTTGGGCCTAAAAATCTAAACTGAGGATAGGTTTCCTCATATTGTTTCATCACATTAGCTATATCTACATTACTTAACCATTCAGATTTATTACTATTCCATGACGGAGGACTAATTGGCGCAAATAAATTCATTTTCATATCAAGTGTATTGTCTATCAAACATTTTTGATGACTACAAACGGATAAATAATGACGAAGTGTTTTTATAATTTTTTTTTTTTTTTGGGTTTTGATTGTTTTATGAGGATTTTTTTGATTCCATTTGTCTCTCATATTCATTACTATATCTTCATTCAAACATAAATCATATTTTTTATATTTTGGATGACATTTCAACAATTTAAACGTCCTCTTTTTCATATATTATATTTTTATTTTTTAATAAGTCCAAAATAGTTTTTTCTTTACTTACCATTATCTTTTTGTATTCTTGAATAAACTCACATGATACATCTATTGGTACATGTTCTTTTTCGTGAAGTTGACCTTCTATAGAAAGAAGTTGACCTGTAAACTCTGTAAAGATTTCTTTATAAAAAGAATAATATGGGTATAGATGTTCAGCATCTTCTTTCATCATATTTTGAACTATATCTAGAATAATGTCTCTGTGTTCTATAAAATTGTATTCTTTTTTCATAGGTTTATGTTTACGTGAAAAATAATCATGATACATACAATACAAAAGGTTATTCCTTTTTCAAATAATAACGAGTTGAATTATGAAATATATTGGGGTCTAATGTTTTACAAAGACGAGTATGTGATGAACTAAAGGATGAATATTGCTTTTCATAATTCATAGGATGGTTATATAAATCACTATTTATGTTTGGGACATATTGAGCTTGAGAATTACGTTGAAGCGCCATATATTGATTTCTTAAATAACTTTCTAGATCTACTTTTTCTAAACCTTCCTCGGTTGGTCCGCGATATCCTGGGTTAAATCCAGATTTAGGATATTTTAATAAAGGAACCTTGGACGATACTTTTGGTTCAAATACTTGAAAATCAGTATATTTTGTTGGTTGTGGTCGAACATCAAAATTAGGTTTCAATGGTTTGTCAGGTATATTTCGGTCATTAATCATTATTATATAAAGATATAAATAAATATTCATTATGTATTTATTATGTGCGGTATTTTTGCTTATTTGAATGATATAATTGAAGAAGGACAAATAGATTATAATGCAGGTTCAAAACGTGGTCCAGAAACAACTACATTTAAAAAAATAGATAATAAAGTATATTTTGCGTTTCATCGATTGGCTATCAATGGACTAAATGACGAATCGAATCAACCGATTGAATACAAACATTTAACACTGATTTGTAATGGAGAAATATACAATTATAAACAATTGTCAAAATCTTATAATCTAAAGACACAAAGTGATTGTGAAGTTATTCTACATCTTTATGAACAATTTGGTACAAATGCGTTTCATTTATTAGATGGCGAGTTTTCATTTATTTTATATGATTCTTTGAAAAAAGAAGTGGTGGTTGTTCGCGACCCTTACGGAGTTCGTCCACTTTATGAAAATAATACATCAAAAGGTTATATCTTTTCAAGTGTATTAGAAAGTATGATGTTAGATTCATATACGATAACTCAAGTAAAACCCGGAACATATAGTCTATATAGACACAATGGGTCAACATTTGAAAAATATTGCACACATCATTATTATAATATTCGAGATACGTATCAATTAAAATATTCTCTCGAAGAATATAGGAAACAAAGTTATAATTTATTTGAGAACGCCGTATTAAAACGCATTATGAATAGCGAGCGTCCTATTTGTGGGTTATTATCGGGTGGATTAGATAGTAGTTTGGTATGTGCGATTGCGGCCAGATATTATAAGAGCAAAAATCAATCTTTTCATACGTTTAGCATTGGTATGGAAAAATCCGAAGATGTACACTATGCTTCTATAGTAGCCAAACATATTGGTAGCGTTCATCATGAAGTTCTTTATTCTCAACATGAATTTATTCAATCCATTCCAAATGTCATCAAGGATATTGAAAGTTATGACACCACAACCGTAAGAGCCAGTGTCGGTAATTGGTTAATTGGTAAATATATAAAAGAAAATACAGACTTTAAAGTGGTATTGAATGGTGATGGAGCCGACGAATTAATGGGAGGTTATTTGTACTTTAATCATTGTAATACTACTGACGAATTTCAAGAAGAATGCTTTAGGTTACTTGAACATATTCATTATTTTGACGTATTACGTAGTGACCGATCTATTTCTAGTCACGGACTTGAACCTCGTACACCTTATTTAGACAAGGATTTTACCAAATTTTATTTGTCTATTCCAGTACAATTCCGTAAAACATTAACAGAAAAGGAATTCTTTCGTAAAACAATACAAACATATGAACCTGAGTTATTACCTTCTTGTGTTTTATGGCGAGAAAAAGAGGCATTCAGCGATGGTGTTAGTAGTTCAAGCAACTCATGGTATAAAATCATTCAAGAACAAATGAAAGATTATAAGTCTACATACCCATTAACCCAAGAACAAAGTTATTACTTAGACACCTACCAATCGTTTTATCCAAATTGTCAACATTTAATCCCATATTATTGGATGCCTAGTTTTGTATATTGTTATGATCCTAGTGCGAGAACCTTACATAATAGGAATATTGTATATGAATATTTCTATAGTCTGAAACATTTTCTTAGTGGAATATGTATGAACATTGGTCGGAAGTATTTTTCTTGAATATTTGTATTTTTTCAAAATAGGATATATTTCGTCACCATTAGGGTGACGGAGTCGTTTTAGTATTTCTTGGATAGATAATTCTATAACGTATTTTTCACATTTTATATAGGACACATTAGGATTTTCTTTCATACAAATATGTATTTTGTCGTCTATAAAACATAAAGCGTCGTCTATAATACTTGGTATACAATAGGTTAAGTCTTGATAAGATTTTTTTTTGTGTATTCGATTCGTTTCAGGTGTAATAATATAATCAAATAAAGATGTTCTTAGTTTTTTGTGAATATATTGAATTACTTTTTCCACAAATGGATGATTATTATTATTAGTATATAATATTACATATTTGATATGATTTGTTTTTTTTTTACTAATTAACCGTTCAAACAATTGAAAGATATGAGGTCTAAAATATTCTTCAAATAATTCAAAATAGTCATTGTAATCTATACTATGATATTTTTCTACAATATTGACTATATAAATAAATTGTTGAAAATAACCAATGGTTTCATCCAAGTCAAAAATAATATGTTTATTCATATTTTTATTATCTATAATTATAATAAAAATGACCAAAAATTTATCCATTCGAGATTGTATACATATATTAAAATATTACAATAAAGAAATACCAAACAATCTATACAAAATAAAACGAAAAACGAACGTCATTTTGAATAAATATATTTGTCAATTTTACAACAAAAATAATATGATATTTTTTCCGTTTTGTTTTAGTAAACATAAATACTTATTTACGAATACCAAACGATTTGCTATAAAAAGCGTTCGTTCTACACGAATGATATCGCCGAATAGTTATTTGTCTTGTATATAATCTAAGATGCGTATCATCAATAATTCTTGTTCGTAGAACTTTTGAAATAAAATAATTTCGTCCATTTTTATAGTAAATACCTTATTTTTATAACTTTTACATGATAAATATACTTGGTTGTTTGTATATTCTATATTTGTAAGTATGGCGCCATTATATAATTTCATATTTTTTAGTTTAGTCAAATGAAACCATCTAATATGGTGACCCAATGACAATTCATCCAATTCATCCACGAATCTATAGTTTTTTAATACTTTGTGGTAATGTTTCAACTCATTACGTTCAAATCCCATTTTTTGTAATATATTGTTTTTGGCGTCTTTTATAATCGATGAATTTAAATAGGTTATTTTTTTTTCATCCATTTCATTGAGCATATGTTGTAATTCATCGTTCATATAATTTATCTAGTCATTATTTTAAGTTAAAACGCAGATAATCCAAGTGCTTCATTTGCAGCCATAGGCCCTTGGTCTAACATAGGTTCATTTCTTCTGTACATTTTGCCAGTAGTTTCTTCCTTAGTATTTTGTGGATGAGGTTGATTCATAGGTTCAGGATTAGGAAGGGGTATACTAGGTGGTGTATATATTTCTTCTTCTTCTGTGTTCAGTTCTTGCATATGTTCCTTTTCTAACCCTAAATAAATCATAGCTCTCTTAAGAAGTAGATTTACTTTTTTGCTGACATTTGTCTCTAGAGTAAATAAAACAAATAAGAAAGGGATTATAAAATGAAATACATTCATAGTAGTATAATTTTCTTTACTGTATGTAGGTATGAACATAATAAAACGATGAACAAACCAAAAAAAGATAATTAATACTACTAATTGTATTAGAACTTCTACCAATATTTCTATATTACCTTTATAAGGATCAAACGATGGTAAATAAAGTTTCATACAATAAACTAAAAGAACAATAGGAATGAACGCCAATCCTATGTATTGGACGATATTCATCATTTCCATTTTATCTTTTTGAGACAACGAAAACATATAACTAAAAAATGATTCGTTATTTCCACCTATCATATTTTTTCGTTCTGGTTCAAAATATTCTTCTTGATAACTTTCCATCTTACTTTATAAAAAGAAATTAAAAATAAAGATAGTATAATTATAATGCTTTCTACCATAATGAATAAAACGTATGATCACCAAGAAAAACAATATTTAGCCATAGTGAAGGAAATATGTTTGACCGGACATAAAATAGAAGGGCGTAATGGGTTCACTTATTCTAAACACGGTGCTTGTATGTCTTTTAGTTTAGAAAATAATACCTTACCTATATTAACTACTAAAAAAGTAGCACTAAAAACTTGTCTCAAGGAACTCTTTTGGTTTTTGTCAGGATCTACTAATAATGATGTATTGAACCGACAAAATGTTCATATTTGGGATCCACACGCCGAAACCTCCAACGATTTAGGACCCATCTATGGACATCAATGGAGACACTTTAATGCTCCTTATGTAGATTGTGAAAGTGATTATACTAATCAGGGGATAGACCAAATACAGTATATCATTGATAGTTTGAACGACCCTGAAAAAAGATATTCACGTAGATTAGTGGTGTCTTCGTGGAATCCTTGTCAATTAGATAAAATGTCATTACCCCCATGTCATATTTTAATGCAATTTCATGTAGTAGAAAATAAACTTTCTTGTTCACTATATCAACGAAGTGGTGATTTAGGTTTAGGCGTCCCTTTCAACATATTATCTTATAGTGCGTTGACTCATTTGATCGCACACCATTGTCATTTAGAAGCAAGTGAATTTATTTATCATATTGGAAATGCCCATGTATATGACGATCATTTAGATGCTTTATTAGTACAAGTTGAAAAAGAACCTTATGAATTTGCTAAAGTAACTATCAATAATCATTATGATAACATTTCAGATTATGGTATAAATGATTTTGACATTACAAATTATAAGTCACATGACTCAGTATCCTTAAAAATGCGTAAATAAATTAATTCTATTATAAATTATTCTTGTATATGAGTGGTACTGCCGCTTTAGCTGCTGCCCGAAGACGACGTGCTGGTGGAGGAAATACATCTGTCAATACATCCGTCAATACATCCATTCCAAAACCAGATATACCCAAAGCATCCATTAACCCATTACAAATATTACAAACACATGATAAACAATTAACACTTTTGTCAAAAAATATTGAAACTCTCCAAGAAAAACATACCACAAGTGAAGACGTACAATTTTACAAAGAAAAATACAACGGTTTATTGTCCGAAATGACTGAAATGAAAACCAACTTTGTAAAAATGCAAACTTTTTGTATGGAAACTAATATGAAAGTAGAATCCATGAATTCAAGAGTAACAGAATTATTGAAAACAAATGTAAACGAATAAATATATTATTTTATACATCGCTATAAAATGATATAAATACTTATATGAATAAAGTATATGTTAATCAAACTTTGTTTGGTAGTATGGTTAGTATTTACTTATTTGCATATTATCATCCATTTTACAATCACGAAACAAAATACCATATATCGATTAAATGACCCAGTGACGAAGGATATTGTACATCACGAAGTTATGAATAAAATACCATTTTATTTTAGGTGGGCTTTAGACCATTATGAAGTGTTTGAACCTAGTGTAAAATATTTTCCGAAACAAAAAAGCATTCATTTCAAAAAATACATCAAATTACATCGTAATTTAGAATGTAGAAATTTCTATAAGGTTGTCAAAGGAAATCCGCGGTTTATTTGTATTCATCCAAAATACAAATCAATGTTCAAACATAAAGACCATAACTTTGAACATAACAAAAAAGTGGTCCAACAAATCAAGGGTAATTCATCTTTTATTTCAGTTGTATTAAGTAAAGACGATGTATTATTTTTACCCAATTATTGGTTGTTATTTGTTGTAGCCAAAGAAGAAACGAATATTGAAAAAATACAATATTCAACGATTTTAAATCAACCGTGTTTTAAGTTAAAACACTATATATAATTTATAGTCTTTCACTATGAACGAACGGACTCCGTTTTATATCATTACTACTATTTTTTTATTTATTACCATTGTTCTTAGTTTAGTTAGTACATTTCATTTGAATCAAAATGGCTCAGATTTTTTTCCAAATCCCGGAACTTACAAAGGAAAATCTATACATGATAATAGTTTTATGGATAAGTTATGTTGGTATTTTTCACAAATCACGCACCATACCCTATTTTTTTTATTTAGTTATTTTTCTATGGCTTTGTTCAATTACAAATCGGTTAAATTTTTCAAAATGATAGGTCCGCTTGCCCTAACTATAAGTGTTTTGTATTTTTATTTTTTATATCCGAGACAAAAGTTGAAAATACATCAGTTGTCTTTTTATAATTTTTTTTCACATTTTATGATTATATTTTTAGTGTTTTGTGAGTTTATGTATATAGATAAATATGAATTTCATGAAACCACCAATTGTTTTATTTTTATCATAACCTCTATTTTATGTATTCTTATCAACTACTATTTAAGAGGTGTCTGGAGTTATGATTTGGTTCATTTAGATAGTTTAAGTGGATGGAGACTCATTTGTGAAACTACCCTTATTATGTATATGTTCAGTGTAATGTTTTATTTGTTCAAATATAAAAATAAACCCTATTACGGAATGAATACAATAAATATGATGAAATCGGCCTATCCGTTGTATGGACTTATAAACATAGTATATGTATTACTCATTATTAATTATGATAAGTAAATATATATGTCGGATTGGATACAAATTCGAAAGGCACGAACTTTATTGAAAGGATGTCCTGGACCACAAGGAATACAAGGACCACCCCTATACCAAGGTAATATAGCTATGGTGGATGCTGTTTACGGAAACGATGAAACTGCTTCAGTAAGCGGTTCGCCATACAAAAACAATTGAACGTGCCCTGCAAAATGTTTCTTATGGACAAACCATCTATATATTACCCGGTACCTACATATTAACTAATAGTATTCAATTACCAGATGGTATTTCTATACATGGATTGAGTTCGCAAACCACTATTATAGAAAGACATGTGGATACATCTGCGACAATCATTTATATGGGCGAAGATTGTCTTTTAGAAGGATTAACCTTACATTTAAATTGTAGCGGAAACAATGATAATGTAGTTTTAAGAGGTATTGTTTTTGATGGAACGTCATCACAAACGTCCAAAATAAGAACAACCTATATTTATGTAAATAATAAAACCATGACGTTAAGTTCGAATGTATTTGGAATTGAATTTTTAGGAATAACGGATTTAAATGGATTTTCAAGAAATAGTGTAAAAAATTCTATGATTCATATATATTCAAATGGAAATGGATTAAAACGCGGGATATTGGTATCAGGTACAAATCGTGTCTCCATAAGGGACTCTAATATTTATGTTTATGAACCCACTTCGAATGACTCACATGGTTCATATGTAGGAGTAGAAACCGACGATAGTTCTAACATAGGTACGATTGAAATAAGAAATTCTACTATAGGCGTAGTTTTACCTATTGATGCTTCATACAATGCTTCAGATATTTTACAAACCAAACCGGAGAATATACTAGATCCAACCTATTTGATTAACTCTGGTATTCAAATAGGTCCGGGGACAGACTTGTTAAGTAAATCTGCCGGTGGGAAAGGATTTTCTACTTATGTTTACCCCACCATTATTTATTATGGATTAAAAGGTAACACGAACTCCAATAAAAAAGGATATTTGTGGCCTGGAACTCAAAAATTTAGTGGCAATTTTCCGGATAACGACGGAATTAATAACGAAGATTTACCCGCATATTTTCGTGTTCAACAACCTTCCCTTATTTCTGGGTTGTCTTGTTCTACAAGTAATATAAATGATACAGGCTTTGTAGTAATGCTTAGTATTAAAGTAACTCATTTCAATAGTTCGACCGTAGATACTTCTTTTTCAGTTACATTGACCGATTCTCAGTTAGATTCAACCTTTTATAATAGTTCATTTCGTTGTGATACTGGTGACCGAATACATCTATATTTGGATTTTAGTGGAAATACGAATACACAAGATATAACCGCCCAAATTGATTTATTTTAAGTTATCACATGAATTGACACTAAACCAATATAATCTTTACAAATATATTGTCTTTAAAAATATTTCCGTTGACAAGATAGGTCATATATATTCCAGATATCAATAAAATTAGTTCTATAAAAGTCTAACATTATAATATAAAGATATAAAATAGTATATAGTATGTATCGGTTTTTTGTAAATGAAAAGGTAAGGTGTTGCGAAACATTTGAACCAGTCGATTTATCCTTTGATTCATCTAAATTATTTCATTTAGATGAATTTTACCTTACAAATAATATATGTAGTATTCAATATTCACCTATTCGGAATCAAACCTATATTGCCGGTGTATTGGATATTACCAAAACATATGGACGCGAAAACAATAAATTATTATATTTATGTAGACCGGATGACAAGCGACTACCTTTTTTTTTGGTTACGTATGATAAACGACCATCGTTTGATAAATCATTACGATATTTATATGTAACCTTTCAATACAAACATTGGGACAAAGAACATCCACATGGTACATTAACACAAACGATTGGTAATGTAGAAGATGTCAATAATATATATGAATATATGCTTTATTGTAAGTCGTTAAATCATCCAATACAACCTTTTACAAAAAGTACTATTTCTCAAATGAAGAAACAACCACACAATGAATTGGATTCTTTACCTATTCGCAATGGTCATATTTTTACAATCGATTCACCCAAAAGCATCAATTATGACGATGCTATTTCGATTCATAATAATATCATTAGTATTTATATTTCAAATGTACCCATTATTTTAGACCATTATGATTTATGGGATTCGTTTTCCAATCGGATTTCAACCATTTATTTACCAGATAAAAAACGTTCTATGTTACCCAATGTATTGACTGAACGTGTTTGTAGTTTGAACGAAAAAACCAACCGCGTTTGTCTCGTCATGGACATCGAATATGTAGATCATCAAATTAAACGTTCCTCTTTGTCTATTTGCAATGCTAGAATTTCACGCAATTATTATTTTGAACAAGACAAATTACTTGAACACAAAGATTACAAGCATATGAAACATATTTGTCAAGTAAACAATTCATATGATCTAATTTCAAAATTAATGATAGATTACAACGAACAATGTGCTATTTTGTTAAAAAAACATCAAATCGGTATTTACAAACAAGTGTCTTATGTTTCACCTCATAGTATTGTAGACCGCATTAAAACATTTCAACTATCGTCGTCCAATTATCAGCTGTTTGACGAACATGTCCATTATGCTCAAACGACTTCGCCGATTCGACGATTGGTAGATTTATTGAATATGTATTTGATTTGCGATAAAGAAGGTTTATATAGTTTTTCTACCAAGGCGGAAGACTTTTATCATCGTTGGATTTCGCAATTGGATTCTATCAACCTAGCCACCAAACATATTCGCAAATTACAATCCAAATGTAAATTGATTTCTATCTTTGAAAAAGAACAACACAAAGTATTTCAAGGAATGGTCTTTGACAAAATACCAAAAAATGAACACGCCTATCATTACAATGTATTTTTACCGGAATTGGATATTTGTTCTTCTATGTCATGTAATGAGGATTTGACTGAATATAGCGAGCATTATTTCAAACTATTTATGTTTAAAGACGAAGCTTTGCTAAAAAAGAAATTAAAATTAGTATTACATAAATAATATGAATCCGTGTTTTTATAGCTCGTTTATTTTTTTTATTGAATTCAATGCTATTTACTGTCTATAAAAAACATTATTATTCAACTTGTTTTAAAATACTTTTTTTGACATCCATAGTATTTCATTGTAAACGTAATACAATGACATTTATAATAGATCAATTAGCGATTCTAAATTTTGTTATTTATGATTTATTTGTATCATAATGTACGTAATACATTTTGGAATGGATTTCTTGTGACATTAGGTATACTTTGTTTTATATTTTCTATAATATTATTTTATTATGGTTATGTATTTCGATGTTTTTGTTATGACCCTATACATTCGGACTTTTATCATAGTTTGATCCATTATATTACCTCTTTTGGACACACCTTGATTGTTTTGTTATAAATAAAGAGATTGGTTGTTCATAATAAACTTCATCATTTGTTGTTTACCTTGCTTGACTTTATCCAACAAATCATAATTTTCAACGTATTCGCAAATACTTGTAATTTCATTGCTAATGTGAATTAATTTCAAACAACATTTAACAAAATCACCAAGAAAAAACTTGCCTTTAAAATCACGAATAAATTGTAAGCAACTGGTTTCATCATTACAATTACTCATCCATGTATAGATATAATCATACATGACATATTGTAGTTCACTATGGCCCATAAATCCCATTTCTTGGTCTTCATAATAATGCATACGTTGTTTTATGAATTCTATATTAGAATCTTTCGGCATATCTACTGGTTCGGCTTTTAAGTCATAAAAACAACTAAACAACGAAAACAAGGAACACGAAGTATAGTCTTTGAAACCATTTGTTTTATCATATAAATCACAAAACAACAATAAATGAATTTCATTCATCATACACGCCATTTTACCTTTTTCAGTGAGTATATGATTTTTCATGAAACAATTGTCTTCTAGGATACGATATATAGTATCTAATTTTTGGTCAATGTATGTTTCGGCATAGTTCTTGTATCTTATTTCATCCCTTATTTTTTGTTCATTTTCTTTACGTTGATTATTGTATTCTATAATATCGTCGTATTCTTTCATTTTCTTTCTTAATTCTTTTTGTTTTTTGTGACTTACTAAATCAAAATGGGCAACTAATGCCTCGTATTCTTGACAACGAATCATTAACATATAATCCTCACAAGGTTGTTTTAAATCCTGAATCGTTTTATTGCTTCGTTCAATTGCACTTTGAATGTCCATATACATCAAACTTTTTTTTACATAGTTTACGCATTGGTCTTTGGTCATAGAACTATGTAAAACCAATCCATAATTTATTTTAAACTTTGATTTGATATTGGTTTCTTTGGTAGACATCAATTCTTTGTATTCGGATGGTTCCATAGATGAAAATAAATTGGTCAATAAAACCACATACCCAATTTTATCAATATTTCGTCGACCAGCTCGACCACACATTTGTTTAAATTCATTATTATATAACATTCGGTAGTGTTGACCATCGTGTTTATGTAGACTTGTAAAACATACTGTTTTAGTAGGCATATTCAGACCAATAGAAAATGTTTCTGTGGCAACCAATACTTTAATATATTTTTGTTCATACAAAATCTCCATCATTTCACGAAAAATAGGAATCATACCAGCATGATGAAGACCAATTCCCTTTTCTAATAGTTTGACATAATGTTCATATTCTGGTAAAATAATATATTCTTTCCAATTAGGCACTCTAGACACTAAAAGTTGCTTACAAACAGGCGCAATATTATAATCTTTTTCATTGTCTTCAAACAAAGGGAATGTAATGTCGTTGGATAACTCTTCCACTTGTTTTCGTGAAAATACAAACAACAAGGCTGGAAACATTTCTTTTTCGCGTAATACTTTACACAACTGATTCACCACATATTTACGATTTATATGACTATGTTTTACAATACTCATACATTTTTTATTTGTTTTCAAGGAAGTATCGTTCATTGGAGACAAATGATTATAATGTTTTAACAGAAGTTGCTGGTCTTCTTTTTTAGACAATTGTGAAATAGATTTCTCAGGAATTGTAAAATATTGATAATATTCCAGTGGAACTACCCTTTGATTTGTGCCACAAACCACGACATCTTTTTCTTTGATGTTTGTCAACCATTTAGAAATATAATCTACGTTGCCAATTGTAGCCGATAACATAACCATTTGTACGTGTTTCGGTAACAACATCATCGATTGTTCCCAAATGGTTCCACGGGATTCATCATTAATATAATGCACTTCATCAAAAATCACACAACCTAGGTCATTTTCAAAATCCATTTCAAAATCCAAATGCGACATGGTATCTTTTCGCAATAATTTGTTATATAAAATCTCGGTGGTCATAATCAACAACTCGCCACCTGGATTATGTTTGTTGTCTCCTGTCAAAATACCAATTTCTAATGTTGTATATTGTTTTACAAAATCAGAATATTTTTGATTACTTAATGCTTTAATAGGTGACGTATAAATCACCTTTTTACCCTTTTTGGTAAAATAGTCAATAGCATATTGAGCCGGTAAAGTTTTACCTGATCCAGTATGTGCCGTAATAAAAACATTTTTTCCGTCTTCAATACCTTGGATTGCTTCTTTTTGGAATGGACTCAATATCATAGTATACTAATATGTATCTTTTGTTTAATATATATTATAATATAATTTTAAATGAGAAGTATATTCACTGCATTGTCCCATTATACACCCTCGCACATTTAAAACGGCACAAAATATAGGTGTTATTTTCTAATTTTATTATATGAAACATAAGGGAATTGATTATAAAACTTCTGCCGTTCAGTATTATTTGAATAATAATGAAAGTATGGATAAAGTTTGTAAAATTTTTAATTGTAAAAAGACTACCCTAAAAGCGTGGGTTCATAATTACCAAAACAATAAAAATCTTACTCGTCGTAATAGAAAACCTATATCTTATAAAGTTAAAACGGAAAAAGTGAAGAGTGCGTTAGATATGATAGACAAAAACGAACAACTTACTATGGACGAATTATTATTTGAAATGAAAAATAAATATAAAGATTTTGATATTACAAGACAACATTTAGGTAGAGTTGTTCGTGCTAATAATAGAACCAGAAAAAGAACAAGACATCAACATTTTCCAAAAGAAAGATACAAGAAACCTACAAATGAAGAAAATGAAATGAATGATTTTTATAAAGAAGTTAGCAAATATCCAATTGATAAAATTATTTGTTTAGATGAAACTTCTATTGGTTCGCATTTGAAACCAGCATATAGTCGTTGTTATATTGGTAAGCGTTGTGTAATAAAAACAGATAATAATTTTGTGTTCCGTAGTTTCACATTATTAGTAGCAATCAATAATAAAAAATGTGTTGGAAAAATATTTTATGAAAAGGGTGGAACAACACAAGAACGAATGGTTGAATTTTTAGAAACTCAAATATTTCCAAAATACAAAGACCATCTTATAATATTAGATAATGCTAAAAGTCATAATAATCAAATGGTAAAAGATGTTATTACAAAAAGTGGTAATAAATATTTATTTTCTATTCCATATACGCCTATGACGAATTCTCCAATAGAAAATTACTTCAATCAAATAAAAACATACATAAAAAAGAAAAGAAATGTAAATAATTTTGAAGAGTTAGAAAAAAATGTGGATACATCAATAGAAAAGTAAAACCAGAAAATTATAAAAATTATTTTGATTATGCTTATGGAAAAAAATAAAAAAACAGAATATATAAGAAAACCATCTAGACGAAAGTATAAACTAAAACTATATAAAGATACATAAAATTGATTTGTTTTTTATTCAATATACTACAATACTCAAAAATGAACGGAATTGAATTATTCGAACGCATACAACAAGTTTCTACTTTGGATGAACTTTTACAATCTGTAAATGGAAAAACAAAAGCAGAAACACAATCTAAAAGAGGTAATGTATTTGAAAAAGTCTGTGATATTATTATTAAATTTGGATTTTATTCCATCTTACCAAATGATATTTACGACCACTATGAAGGAAATATTAATACTTGTAAATTAAAAAAAGTGGATAATTTAGAAACTTATTTGCGATGTCTATCAGTATTTAGCAAAGGAAAAGGAGGTTCAAGTGATATTACATTACAAAATAAAAATAATGGGAAATGGGTATTTATGTCTTCCAAATTTTATTTAGATGATAGTAAAAAATCTATTGATAGTTATGATGTTGAGAAAATTTTAGCAATTGTAGAACATCAATCACATAAATATAAAGAATGTGATATTTATCTTGTTGTGAATAATAAACAAAAAGTAATGAATATAATCACTTCAAGTCAAGCAACAAACAACTATATCAAAGAAAATATTCATCACATTTTAGATTTAGGCGATTTAGAAATATGTTTTCAAAATCTAAAACACTCTATACATGATATTACGATAGATGATGTAAATTCTAAATTCTGTAATGCCAAAGTTCCATTAGAATTGCGTTTTCATCAAGATTTAATTACATATAAACAAATGGAAAGAATTGATGAAGGAGAAAAAGATTTGTTGTTAGGAGCAAAAGCAAGGTCTGGAAAAACTTATTGTGTAGGGGGATTGTTTAATAAATATTATAAAAAATATGTATCATTAAATGGATTAATCATTACACCAGCACCAACCGAAACATTATCTCAATTCACAGATGATTTATTTCATAAGTTTAGAGATTTCAATGGAATAAATGTTGTTGAAATTAAAAAAGGAACTGATTTTAAAACTATGGTTCTCACACAAAATAATATTATTATTGTAAGCAAACAATTATTAGATGATTATGTTTTTGAAAAAAAAGTTCAACCAATTCAACAACTTAATTTGGATTTTATTGTATTTGATGAGAACCATTTTCACGGAACAACTCAAATGTCTAAAAATATTTTAGAATCATATTCGTCATCAAAAACTATAAAATTATATTTAACAGCGACATACGCAAAACCTTTAAGTGAATGGAATATTCCTTTGGAATGTCAGTCTTATTGGGATATTGAAGACGAACAATTGTGTAAAAACCGAAATATTCAAGGATTAGTAGAAAAGCACGGAGAAGATGTTTTGTTGTTATTAAACGAAGAAAATAAAGAACAATTATTATGTGTTTATGATAAAATGCCTGATTTACACATTATTACTAATATGATGGATAGAAAAAGATTTGAAGTAATCAAGGAACAAATAAAAGACACATCATATGGATTTTCAATGTCATCACTATTTTCAACAACACCACTTAAAAAAGAACAAAAAAAGATTACAATCAAACAAGGAAACGAAAAAGGAAACGAAAAATTAAAAACATTTATAATTGGTGGTGGCGATAGCTTTAATTATACAGGAGAAGTTGATAAGTTTTTACAATATATTTCTGGAGATGGAACAATTGATATGAATGTTGCAGTTAGAGATACAAAGTGTATATTTGAAAGAATTAAAAAAATTTCTCAAATTGAAAATAGCAGAACACGATTAAATAATGGTGATTTTACAAGCCAATTATGGTTTTTACCATTTGGTGCAGATATGCTAATCGATAAAGTCAGTTGTTGTTTAAAGGAAAGAATGTTAAAAAATCGTGTTTTAAAAAATTATGAAATAAAAATAGTTAATTCCAAAAAAGACTATAAAGTAAAGGACTTAAAAGAAGAAATTAAAAATTGGGAATTTAAAGCAAAAGAAGAAGGAAAAGATGGATTGATTTTATTAGCAGGAAACCAATTGACTTTGGGCATTACGCTTCCATTTGTAGATGTTGTGTTTCTGTTTAATGATATTGTTTCAAGTGATAAAATTATTCAAATGATGTATCGTTGTATGACTGAAAGTATTAATAATAGTGATAATGATAAAATAAATAGTGGAATGAAGAAAATGGGATTTGTAGTGGATTTGAATATTTCCAGAGTTCTAAATACTTGTTTGGATTATAATGTGTATAAAAAAGATTTGAATGTAGAACAGAAAATATCCTATTTGGTAGAAAATAATTTAATAAATATTGATAGTGATTTATTTCAAGGAAAAGAGAACAAGACAAAATTAGTTGAAAAACTCTTACATATTTGGAAAGCAGACCCTATTAATAACTTAAAAATATTATTGAAGAAGATTGAAGAAAGCATTATTGACATGGATACAAAAGACCAAAAAATAATGAACCAGTCTTTTACCCGTTCTGTTGGAGATGGAAAATTAAATGTAAAAGTTCAATTTGATGAAGAAAGTGAAGAAGCATTACCAACTGGAAAAAAAACTATAAAACAAGTTGAAGGGGATAATGAAGTTGAAGAAAAAGATGATGAAATAAATACTGATGTAAATATTTCCCTTACCAAAGATGTATTACCATTCATTATTCCATTAATTTGTATTTTGACTATGAGTACGGAACATAAAGATATTTTAGAAATGTTGAATGTCATTAAGACCCGTCCAACATTATTAAGTGTCTTCCAAGACCAGTCGTTTATCTGGTGGAATAAACCCGATATTATAAAATTAATAGAAGCGATTGTAGGAAAATATATTAGAAAGAACTCTTGTATATATAATATATCAATCCAATTCAAAATGTCTTTACAAAGTTTAATAGATAGACCAAAGGAATTATTAGAATTAATTAATGAATGTTTGAAACCCAAAGAGGTTGAAAAAAAGAAATTTGGGGAGGTTTTCACCCCGATGAGTTTTATTAATAATGATATGTTGGGAGATTTAGAAATATATTAC
>Ga0222711_1000023_pt1 | contig 47777 bp, 69 predicted proteins | sample AntAcemetage1699_FD_179814 | JGI IMG/M metagenome (GOLD analysis project Ga0222711, IMG submission 179814) | Saline water microbial communities from Ace Lake, Antarctica - #1699 | ecosystem: Environmental > Aquatic > Non-marine Saline and Alkaline > Saline | place: Antarctica: Ace Lake...
AAAGAAACTAGATTAAAAATGTCAAAAGCAAGAATGGGAAATAAAAATGCTTTAGGTTTAATACATAGTGAAGAATTTAAAGAAAGAATAAGAAAAATTAACAAAGGTAACAAACATTCTTTAGGAAGAAAACATATTAATAAAGATGGTAAATCTAAAATGGTTAATGCCAATGAGGTGGATAAATATTTAAATCAAGGATATAAATTAGGTATGGACAGAGGTTATATAACATTAGCATACAGAAAACATAAATCTGAAATGGCTACTAAAAACTTATCAGAGGTACTTTCATAATGGCAATAATTGATAAACCATCAGACTACTTTAACACTAAATTATATACTGGTACTGGTTCTACAACAAATATTACAGGAGTAGGTTTTAACCCAGATTTGGTTTGGATTAAATGTAGAAGTAATGCAGTAACAGATAATGTATTATTTGATAGAGTTAGAGGTGCTGGACAAAGATTAGTTTCTAATGATACAGGTGCAGAAGAAACACAAACAGGTATTATGAGTGCTTTTGTAACTGACGGTGTTACTGTAGGTGGGGGTGACGCAAGTAATGGTTCAAGTAAAACCTATGTAATGTGGAATTGGTTAGCTGGTGGTTCAGCTTCATCTAATACAGATGGTTCTATAACTTCTAGTGTTTCAGCTAATACTACAAGTGGATTTAGTATTGTGTCTTATACAGGAACAGGAAGTACTGCAACTATTGGTCATGGATTAGGTTCTGCTCCTAAAATGATTATAGTTAAAAATAGAAGTGCTGTTGAAGAATGGGGAGTTTATCATGTTTCTAATGGAAATACCCATGTTCAATATTTAAACACAACTGGTGCTAAATCTGATGACGCTGGTTTCTGGAATGATACAACACCTACATCTTCTGTATTTACTGTAGGTAATTCAACTAGAGTTAATCAAAGTGGAAGTGCTATGATTGCCTACTGCTTCGCAGAAAAACAAGGCTATTCAAAATTTGGTTCATACACAGGTAATGGAAATGCTGATGGTACATTTGTGTACACAGGATTTAAACCAGCTTTTGTTATGTTAAAAAAAACAAGTGGTACAGGAAACTGGCAAATGTTTGATGACAAGAGAGTGGGATATAATCCAGACAATGATGTTTTAAGAGCAAATTTAAGTAATACTGAATGCACTAGCTGTGTTAAGATAGATACACTTTCTAATGGTTTTAAATTAAGAAATACAGATGGTGATGGTAATACTTCTGGTGGAACATACATCTACATGTCATTTGCAAGTGAGCCTTTCACTACATCAACAACTAATGGTTCTATACCAGCTACAGCTAGATAACAAAATCTTGATATAGCATTAAATTTGATATAAACCATAATAAACAGGTTTTTATATGCTACAAAAATTAGGATTTCTACCAGGATTCAATAAACAAGTCACAGAAACAGGAGCCGAGTCTCAATGGACTGGTGGCGAGAACGTACGTTTTAGATATGGTACTCCAGAGAAGATTGGGGGCTGGACTCAATTAGGAGAATCAAAACTCACAGGTGTTACTAGAGGCTTACATCATTTTGTAAGTAAAACTTCTATTAAGTACGCAGCTATTGGAACCAATAGAATTTTATATGTTTATTCCGGAGGTGTGTATTATGATATTCACCCAATTAAAACAGACTTTGGAGTTTTATCAGGAGCTTTCACTTGTAATTTTACCAACAGTAGTGCTGCAGTAACTATTACTTTTCCAGGAGGAAGTTATACGACAGCTGGAATGGTAGCAGGTGATATTTTATTGATGACTGATTTTACGGGTGGAACGGGTACAGGATTTTCAACAACAGATTTCGATGATAAAAAATTTATGATTACTTCAGTTGATAGTACAACTCAAGTTACAATCACAATGCCAAGTGCTTCTACAGCGAGTACAACAGGAACTTTTAAAGTTCAATGGTACTATCCAGTGGGTCCAGCAGAACAAGTTGGAGCTTATGGTTGGGGGATATCTTTATTTGGTGGAAATATTTTAGGAGCAATAACAACTACTTTAAATGGTGGTTTAAGTGATGATGCTTTTGGAACAGGAGGAAGTGGAACAACGATTACATTAGCAAGTGTCAGCGGTCTTCCGAGTACCGGTACAAATTATATTCAAGTAGGTTCTGAAGAAATATCTTATACAGGAGTTAGTGGTAGTACTATAACAGGAATTACTAGAGGAGTTAGAGGATCAACAAGAGCGGCACATAGTACAGGTGCAACAGTTACTAATACTTCTTCTTACACAGGTTGGGGATCACCCGCAGCTAACACCGATTCTGTAACAGACCCCGGTCAATGGTCCTTGGACAATCTAGGCCAAACTTTAATTGCTTTAATTGTTAATGGTCCTTGTTTCGAATGGGATGCAAACGCAACCAATGCAACCGATAACAGAGCGACAATTATTTCAGGTGCACCAACAGCATCAAGGGACATGTTAGTCTCTACTCCAGATCGTCACTTAGTATTTTTTGGAACAGAGACAACGATTGGAGACCCAACGACTCAAGATGATATGTTCATAAGGTTCTCTTCTCAAGAAAATATTAATGACTATGCTCCAACCGCGACCAATAGTGCTGGTACACAGAGACTGGCCGCCGGATCACGGATCGTGGGTGCTAAACTTGGTAGAAATGCAATCTATGTTTGGAGTGATACTTCTTTATTTACTATGAGATTTGTTGGAACTCCATTTACATTTGCTTACGAACAAGTTGGAACGAACTGTGGATTACTAGGTAAGAATGCAGCCGTTGAAGTTGATGGTGCGGCTTACTGGATGTCTGATAATGGTTTCTTTAGATATACGGGTCGATTAGAATCGATGGATTGTTTGGTCGAAGATTATGTTTATGATGATCTTAATACAACTTCTAATGAATTAGTATATTGTGGTATTAATAACTTGTTTGGTGAGATCACTTGGTTCTACCCAACGTCTACTTCCAATACAAATAATAGATCTGTTACATACAGTTATCTAGACTCAACAGCAAAAAGACCTATCTGGTTTACTAATGCTAGTACACTTTATCAAAGAAGTACTTGGGCAGACTCAGCTGTATTTGGTTTACCTCATGCAAGTAAATATGATGCAGGAGACGATGCGTCTTTTGATGTCGTAGGTAATACGGATGGAGTTACAATTTATTTTGAACATGAAACTGGAGTCAATCAACAACTAGCGGGTACTATAGCAACTGCTATTCCAGCAAATATTACTTCAGGAGATTATGATATTACACAAAAAGTAGTTAAAGGAGCAGCAACTAATATGGCTGACCTTAGAGGAGATGGAGAAAGTATTATGAGGGTAAGTAGAATTATTCCTGACTTTGTTTCTCAAACAGGGAATGCTATTGTACAACTAGATTTAAGAGACTATCCAAATAACTCTGCAGCAAGCTCCTCATTAGGTCCGTTTACAGTGACAACTTCTACAAGTAAAGTAGATACACGAGCTAGAGCTAGAGCAATTGCTTTAACTATTTCTAACACTGCGGTAGATAGTAGTTGGAAGTTAGGGACTTTTAGATTAGATATACAATCTGGAGGAAGACGATAGTGGCAAAAATTGTACAATCCTTAACTAGAGCAAGTGAAGAATACGAAGCGGACACTGCACAATCTTTGGTTAGAGATTTAGATGCTGTGTTAGAGAAATTAAACACAACGTTTCAAGAAGAATTAAAACAGGAGATAGAAGCTAGAAGCTTCTTTTTAGATTAATGGCAGTAGTCAATCAATATAAATTTGTAGGAATAGATAACAGTACAACAGGTAGTGCACTTACACCTTTTGGTTCAGGGTTTCCTTTAGTAAGTGAAACGTATGTTATTAAATCTATTTTAGTTACATCAGCAGGTACACCAACAACGACTGTTACAAACAATAGTATTACAGCTATTAAAACAATAGGTCTAACAGCAAATGTTACAACAGAATTATTAACCCAACCGCTAATAGTAGAAGGTGGTAAAACCTTTACAGTACAAGCAAGCACAACAGACTCGTTTGATGTAGCTATTAGCTATCTAAACATTAAGAAAGAGGTAACAACATAATGGAAATACTAAACGCAAAAGTAGAGACGACTTACAGACACAAGGAAACAGGAGAGCTTTTTAAGGAGAGAAAAGACTGGGAAGCTAAGGGTTTCAAGCAAGAAGACATGGCTCAAGATGTAAAGGTTATTATGCCAGCACTTGATTTGTTGTCTAAAACAAAGTAAAGTAATAAACTCAGGAGAAAAATTATGTTTGAAGAACAAATGTCACAATCAATAGAAGCAGGCGCACCCGATATCAAGTACAATCAAGGTGATATTGGAAGAGGCCAACCCCAAGACGAACAAGGTAAACAAGTTGCTGCTAAAATATGGGAGCAAATGGAACCCGAGCAAAAATCTCAATTCGGAAGTTTTGATGCTTTCTTTGCAAGCGGTATATGGAAACAAATTATCCAACAGATGCAAGCAGATGAATCAGGAATTAATTCTCAAGCTCCAGAAATGATGCAAGAAAATGTTAACATGGCTGAGTCAATGCCAGGCGGTGGTATCGCTGATGTTGATATGAGAGAACAAGTTCAGATGAGAGCCAACGGTGGTCTGATGGGTCTATACAACAGAGGTAGATAGTCATGGCCGGTATAAAAGATACCAAAATAATTAAAGGTCAACCACACCTGTTGACTTACATAACACCAAACGAAGTTGAAAAATTAAAAGCTTTAGGGGGTCAAGAGACTATGACACCTGAAGGCATACCTGCGTATCCTGAATATGATAACTATGGTTTTAGTAGTCAATCGGATTTCAATTCAGGAGATGTGTCTAGATCTAATGATCCTAATGTAAGAGGAGAAGGACCAGGTCAAAATAGAGTAACCGCTTCTCAATTAGCTGCAACAAATGCAAAAGAAAAAGCAGATGCAATTGCAAAAGATATTGCAAAAAGAGAATTAGAAAAATCTAAATATGATGTAGGTACTAAGAAAAATCCTTATGCAGATTTTTTTAGTAAACAAAAAATAAAAAGCATGAACAAAGCTGCTCGAAGAAATAAATATAAAACTTTACAAGAATTAAATCAACTTCCAAAAGATGAACTAAGTAAAAGTCAACTTGCATTTATGGCAATGAATCCGATTTATGGTTTTGGAAAATTAATAAGTGGACAAACAAAAGTTAATCCAGAAACAGATATGTTTGATATAGATTCGATAAGAGAAATAGGTGGTCAAACACAATATACACCTACTGTAGATCCTGTTACAGGGAAAACAACCTATGGTACAACAGCCAATCAAGCAAAACAATTAGGTTATTTAAAACAAGATATAGACATGAGCACTAGAAAAGATATTACTCAAAACGAATTTGATGAATATATGAACAGAAAAAAAATTCCTACTTTTGAAAGTGGTGGCAACCCTAATATTTTACCACAATACGCAATGATGGGGGGTGGTGCAGACATGGGATCAGAAGATGTTGAACCGTATAATCAATTTACTTATGACGAAGATGCTTTTGGTCTTGGCGGAGACTCAGCAGATGTAACAAGAGCTTCATATGATTTTAACCAAGGTGGAAGAGCCGGAAAAGCTGAAGGTGGGATCATGGAACTAAGAGCACGAAGAGCTTTCGGTGGGATCATGGATAGAGTTGATAAGAGACAAGGATATTTTTTAGGAGGTATAGGTAAAGCTATTAAAGGTGTAGTTGGTGGCGTGGCTGATGCAGCAGGTAAAGTTTTAAAAAGTGATGTTGGTAAGATGGCAATAGCCGGCGCAGCATTTTATTATGGTGGCGGTGGTTCTGGTATGTTTGCTCAAGGATCCGCTGGTGGTGGTGGTTGGATGGGTGGTTTAAAAGCAATGGGTGGTAATTTTATGAGTTCAGCAAACCCTCTTTTATTTTCAGGTGGTAAACTTAGTCTAGGTAAACTAGGGTTAGCTTCAGCAGCACTACCTTTTTTAATGCCAGCAGCTAAACCAAACGAAACAAGTTTTAGTGATAGAGGTGGATCATTAATAGATCCTATAACAGGACTACCCGCAAAACCAGCTGAGATGAGAGCATCACTAAATAATGCTTTAGATAATGCTGATGGAGATCCTATTAGAATAAAACAAATTAATGATGCCTATGCTTTTTTAGGACCTGATGAAAGACTAGGAACTTACTCACCTTATAGAACTTATGGAGTTAAAGATGGTGGCAGAATAGGTAAAGCAGAAGGTGGATTAATGGACCTTGGTGGTATGGAAAAAGATTACAGAGCTGAAGGTGGATTTGTACCTATTGGAGAATATGAAAAGAAGGACGATGTACCAGCAAGACTAAGTGTTAATGAATTTGTATTCACAGCTGACGCTGTAAGAGGCGCAGGTCAAGGAGACATAGATAAAGGTGCAGAGATCATGGAAAATATGATGAAAAATTTAGAAAAAGGTGGTACAATATCAGAGGAATCACAAGGAAATATTGGAGCCCAACAAATGTTTGAAACATCAGAGCGATTAGGAGAAGTAATATAATGGCAATAACAGAAACTAGAAGTTTACCCCCACAGTTTGTAGAAGATCTAGGTAAAGATTACGCAACACAGTTAACGGGTTTAACTTCACAACCAATGGACACGACCAAGTTTCAACCTATGGTTGCAGGTCAAGACCAAGCACAAACAGACGCTTATAATTTAGCAACTACACAAGGTCAAGGTATCGGAGCTTACGCACCTTATCTATCACAAGCGGGAGCTTATGGAACAGCAGCCGCAGGTCTTTCAGGGCCTCAAGGTTATTCAAGTTTCATGTCCCCTTATCAACAAGATGTTATCGATGCAACAATGAGTGAGTATGATACACAAGCTGCAAAAGGAATTACAGGTATAGGTCAACAAGCAGCGATGTCTGGAAATTTAGGTGGTGGACGTGAAGGGGTTATGAGATCAGAATATCAAAACAAATCTGACATGAACAGAGCATTACTACAAGCTGGAATGTTACAACAAGGATTTGGCCAAGCACAACAAGCAGCTAACACAGCGTTCGGTCAACAACAACAGTTAGGAGCTGATCAACAAAGAATGGCTCAACTAGTTCCAGGATTATACGGAGCAGATATTGGAACATTACAATCAGCAGGTCAAACTCAACAACTACAAGCACAAAATATTCTTGATCAACAAAGAGAAGCTAATAGAATGGCAGCCTACGAACCTTACGAAAGATTAGGTTACATGGGTGCGGGTATGGGTAATGTTATGGGAGGTGCAATGGGTCAGTATCAATCACAAGTTACACCTAATCAATCTCCACTACAGCAAGCTATGGGTATCGCTTCACTAGGACTAGGAGCTTATCAAGCTTTTAAACCAAGGTAATTATGTTTAATAAAACTTTAAGTAGACCTATGTTTAGACGCGGCGGTAAAGCTGAAGGAGGCATTACGTCTGGACTAAGAAGACAAGGTTACGCTGGTGATGATGGTAATCAAAACGTTATTAAAAATGATATGGAAAAAGTTGCAACCAATAAGAGTCAATTTGATAAAGCCTTTCCTTCATATAACAATGCAGGTTCTGATTTTTTTCTGAACCTTGGATCAAATATATTAGCAGCGCCAGGAGGTAATCCTATTTTACAGACATTAGGTACCGCAGCGAAAGAACCTTTACTTCAAATGCAAAAAACAAACATGGCTAACACGCAAGGTAACAGAGAACTTGCATTAAAATTTTGGAACAATTTAGATGATGATGACAAAATTCTAGTTGAAAAACAAATGGATTTTTATATGTCTAAAGACGGGGGTAATATGAGTCGAGAAAAAGCTCTGGAACAAATTATGTTTAGGAAATCACAGAGTCCTACAGATGCTGCAAGAGAAGCGATATTAACTGAACAAGATGATACAACAAATGCAGTAAATTCTATAGCAAAAACATTTGGTTTAGGTATGCCTGATGCTGCAACTTTAAATACATTTTTTGGAGACATTGAAGCAGGTACATACGAAGGTGCTCCACATGATCCAAGTACATTCTTTATTGAGGATGATGATGTAGCTAGAAGTGGTAAAGATTCTAGACTTGTTGTAAAAGATTTTGATCCTAATAAAGATGACTACAAAGATGGTAGAGTTTACATAGATTTCATAACTAAAATAGCTTACGTAAAACAAGGACAATTCTTTGTTCCTTATAGTGAATGGTCCGCAGAAGAAATTAAAACAGATTAGGAGGATAAATGCCGTTCGGAATCGACCCTCGAAAAATAATAGAAGAAGATAATCAAGAAGAAGATAAAAAAGTTAAAGAAGCCATTAAAAAAACTTTAACTTTTGAGGAACAGATTGAAGAAAATGAAACTACTATTAGAAAGCGAAGCGACATTTCTAAAAACTTTTCTGAAGTTGATAAGGCTCTGCGTGAAGTAAACTTTGTTGAGAAAGAAGGCATGGCTGCCTGGAGAAAAGAAAAAGAAGAAACAGATCCAGAAGGATTTGAAAAATTTCAAGACTGGGAAAGTAAAACTTTATTTGGCAAACTTGGTATTGGTAAAAAATCTAAAACACTAGAACAAGAAGAAGTTAAAACTAAAGATATTGAAAAACCTTTTGTCTTTGATGATGAAGAAGAGGGTACTGGTGGTAAAATTAAAACACAATCAAAGGGTATACCTTTTGAAAGTGAAGTAGGAATAACAGAATCAATTGGTTCTGCACTTGTTTCAGGTGCTATAAAAATTCCTAAAGGTTTCATGAATATTGGAGCATGGACCATGGATGTATTTGGAGATGAAAACATTCCAGTGGATCAAGGTAAAGTTGCTCAGTTTGAAAATTGGTTTGATAAAACTTACATCGGTGGACTAGAAGGTTACGCTGAAGAGCGAGCACGAGCTACTGCCGTAGGTAGACTTACAGAAATGATGGTACAGTTTTATGGAGGTTGGAAAACTGTTGGTAAAGGAGCTGAAAAAATAGCTCTTAAAGCTCAAGAAGGAATTAACAAAGCAACTACGGCTATTAAAAAAGGAAAGTATTTAAGAACAGCCGGTAACAAAGAAGGTTACAAGTTAGCTAAAGAAGTTGAAAAATGGAATAAACTTTCAGGTAAACAAAAGTTTGTGGGAATGTTTGTAGGAGGAGGTGTAACTGGAGGGGTGATCTATGATAATTTAAATATAGGAACTTTTGGAGACATAGAAGCATTAGATTTTTTACCCACAGGATTAGATAGAGAACAGAAAGATACAGCTAAGGAAGATGCAATGAGGATGTTCTATAACAAATTAAAATTTGCTGGTGAAATGGGTTTTCCTATTATTCCTGCAATTATTGGTGGGGGTAGAATTGGTAAAAGTATTTTAGACGGAGCAGTTAAGAGAAATGCAAATGCCGGAAAGTTTGATAAGTTTGTAGAAAAATTTGTTGCTAGACCTTTTAGATCTAGAGGACCTTTCCCAGAGAAACAGTTTCAAGCCATGCAAAGATTAGAAGGTAAAAGAACTTCAGCTAATTTATTGTCTACAGATTATCTTAGAAACCTAGATGAATTAGTTAAACAGATATCCAAGTATTCACAAGGAGCAGCTAATGCCAGTGGTATGACTACTGAAATGTCTAGTCTAATTGTAGATTTAATTAGAAAGGGTAAGCTTGGAGTTCAAAATGGTAAAGTAGTTGTTAAAGGATTTGGTGATGCAGATTTAGAAAATTTCTATCAAGCGATGACAGGTAAATTAAAAATAAAATCTGATGATGTTGTAAAATTAGTTGAACAATTAACAGGGGTCCATCAATCATGGGCTCAATTTTTAAACACAGTGGTTCAAGGTAAAAACTTAAACGTAGCTACTAAAGAATTTACAGCTTTAATGAATGATAGAATTAGAAATACTTTAAACTCAGAGTATAAAATATTTGAACAAGGAGGCGTTAAACCTTTTGTAGAAAACGCAACGTCTAATGATGTTTTAAAAGAAGTAGCAGATATTTTTATGAGAAGTGCAAAAGCTAATGGTAAAAGATTAAGTGCAGAAGATGCTGAATTAATTGTAAAAGATATTATTAAGAATGTTAGGTTAGATAAAAATACCACGACTCCTATATTTAAATATGAAGCATCAGACATAGCAAAAAACAAAGCATTAATAGTTAAAAACATTGGTGAAAATATAACAGGAGGGGGTAAATTTAAACCAGATGGTAAAGGAGGATTGATACAAACTAAATCAGATCTAGCTGCCTTTAATAAATTGTTTGGTAAATTTGAAAATGCTGAATCCATCATAGCTAATGTGACAACGGATCTTGCAGAGATTGCAGCAAGAGATAGATTTTATAATGTAATTAAAGAAGGCTCTGATGAAATGATTAAAAAAGGTGAGATTGGAATTGTTTATCCAACTTATAACTCAGCTGTAAAAGCATTTGGATTAGGGGAAGACATTATAGATGCTACTTCTGGTCTACAACTTCCACAAAAATTAGGTGAGCAAGCTTACACAGTTCCTATCAATGGAATGTTTACAACTAGAACTATTGCCGAAGGTTTAAAATACGGTGCAGCAAATAGTATGGGAAGTATAACTAAAAATATTGTTTATCAGTATGCAGTGATGCTACCTAAAGGATTGATCCAAGCTGGTAAAACAGTAGGGGGTCCTTTCACACATGCTAGAAATTTTTCATCCGGTGCAGTAACTACTGTTGCTTTAGGTAATTTTAGTTATGCTCTTAGACATCCGGGAGTTGCCATAAGATCTATGATAACCGCGTTTAATACATTACAGCCTCAACTTCTTTATAGAAATAAGCCAGGAGCTTTACGTTATATTGAAAGGGGAGGTAAACAAATTTCTTTAAGTGACAGTGAGTTTGCCGATGCTTTAAAAGGAGAAGGAGGCCAAGCATTATATAGATTTTTACTTGAAGAAGGTATGGTAAATCAAAGTGCTATCATGAGAGATGCCATAGGTTTACTTGAAGATGTAGCTAAACAAGGATTTCTAATGAAAGCTTGGAATAAATTAGGTAGAAAAACAAAAGCAGTTATAAAAGGGGCTCAAGATATGTATGTTGCAGAGGATGATATCTGGAAAACTTGGAATTTTTTAATGGAAGATCATAAAATTGCAGGAGCTTATCAAAGAGCAATTAAGAAAAAAATTATTAATCCAGCAACAAATAAACCATACACTCAAATGGATATTCCAAATAGATTAGACATAATGAAAATGGCAACTCAAAACGTTAGAGAAATGTTGCCTAACTATGCATACGTATCTGAATTAGTACAAGCATCTAGAAGATCACCATTAGGTAATTTCGTGTCATGGCCTGCAGAAATTATAAGAACTTCAACAAACATATCTATGGTATCTAAAAGAGAAATGGCTGACCCTGTGTTTAAATTAATAGGTGCTGAAAGAGCTGCTGGTTTTGCAATGACCGTCGGTACTATAGGTCCAGCTGCAATATGGGGAGCAAGTCAGTTAGCTGGTTTTACAAAAGAAAAACTTATGGCTTTAAGAGAATTTGTTCCATACTTTTCAAAAGATAATACTTTATTACCAGTGTACGAAGATGGAAAATATAAATACATAGATTTTAGTAGAGCATTTTTCTACGATGTAGTTACTCAACCTTTTCAAACTACTTTTACGGAAATGAATAGAAGAGAAGATGAACCGGTTATACCTTCAATAGTTATGGGTTTAACAAAAGCTCTTGGTAAATTAGTTGAACCTTTTGTATCAGAATCTATTTGGATTAGTGGTATCATGGATCTATATGCTAGAGGTGGGAAAACTAAAAGGGGCCAAGCTATATGGAATGAACGAGATTCTGAAGGAGATAAAATATTTAAGGCAATTGGACACTTAACTAAACTATATACACCGGGTTCTACTGTTCAACTTGAAAGATTATACAATGCTATTACAGGTAAAACTATTAAAGGTACACAGTATGAAGTGTCGGATGAATTACTAGGTTTGATTGGATTAAGAAAAGCACCTGTAGATATACCGAGATCTATTGAAATTATGATTGGCCAGTTTTTAAAATCTGAAAGAGATGAAAGAAAATTAATTTATGCAGGAACATTAACTGGTGATCCCGTAAAAGATGACAACAAAATTATAAGACAATTTATATTTGCTAATCAACAAAGATTAGAAACTTATGAAGTCATGAGAAGACAATATGATGCTGCTAAAGTTTTAGGTATGAAGGAAAAAGATATAAAAGAAATATTTAAAGCTAGAGGTAACGAAGCATTATATAAAATGATTAAAACAAATAAATTTAAACCTTTTGGTATTACAGATGGAATGAAAGACGCTTATGAAAGAATGTCTGAAAAATATAACATTGAAAATCCTTTATCAAAAAGAATAATAAAAAGATTAGAAAAAATTGAAAAGAAATTAACAAAACAAAGATTAAATAGAGAATTTAAAATAGACCCTGAAAGATATTTATTTAATGAGAAATCTATTATAGATAGAGGAATAGAATTGTTTAAACAAGATGACAAACCTGCATTACCAGAAGGATTTAGTAAGCTACCAGACACACCACAACCTGTGGTAAATAATGCACAAATGACACAGAATGTTGACCCTATAACTAACTTGACACAAACAGAAGAAGCGTTATTATCGCCAACTGAAAAGGTAATTGCGAGTAGAACTTAATGGCTAAAAATATTGCACTAACAAAAATAGAATCACATGAAAAACTGTGTAGAATTATGCAAAAACAAACTCATGACAAAATTAAATCAATAGAAAATCAAATAAGTAGAATTGAAACTATTCTACTGACATCTGTCGGAGCTTTGATCACCGGTATGGCCGGAATGATCTACATGTTAATCATAAAATAGGAGAGTCATGAAACTTTCGAAAAATTTTCACTTATCAGAGATGATTAAGTCCCAGACAGCGACCAGGATGGGCCTTAACAACATTCCAGGGGAGCAACATACAGAAAACCTAAGATTGCTTTGTGAGAGGGTCCTACAGCCGATTAGGAGTCACTATAATAAAGTAGTTACGGTTTCTAGCGGATATAGAGATATTATTTTAAACAGGCGCCTTGGATCTTCAGATTCATCACAGCACTGTCAAGGGATGGCGGCAGATATAGAAATATTTGATTTACCCAATAATGAATTATCAGATTGGGTTAAAGAAAACCTTATGTTTGACCAATTAATATTAGAGTACTTTGATCCATCAGAAGGCCCAAATTCAGGGTGGGTTCATATTTCTTATAATCCGACTATATCTTTAAATCGTAAGGAGTATTTGATTGCTTTTAAAAAAAATGGTAAGATTGAGTACAAACCAATTTTAGGTTTAAGTACAGATAGATATGTCAAATAAAAAGATTTAGTAGGATGACTTTAGAAGAAAAAAAATTAATAAAAAAAGAACTTTCTAGAAAATGGTATCTTAAAAATAAAGAATTAGTTATAGCTAGATCTAAAAAATGGCATCAAAAAAATAAAGAAAAATCTAAGGAATATTATTCTAAATATCAAAAAAGTAAAAAAGGTTTATTAACTAAAAAAAGATATAGAGATAATAACCCTGAAAAAATAAAAGAATATTTATTGGAAAATAAAGATAGAATTCGAAAACAACAAAACATTAGAGAAAATTTTAGAAGAAAAAATGATATTAATTTTTGTTTAACAAAAAGATTGAGAAGAAGGTCATGGGGCGCATTAAATGGTATAGATAAATCTAAAAAAACTATGGAATTATTAGGATGTACAACAGAAGAATTTAAAAAATATTTAGAATCTAAATTTACAAAAGGAATGACTTTTGATAAAATACACATAGATCATATAAAACCATGCGCTACCTTTGATTTGACTAAACCTGGAGAACAAGAAAAATGCTTTCATTACAGTAACTTCCAGCCTTTATGGCCTATTGATAATTTAAGGAAAGGTGCTAAATAAAATCCCAGCGCGCCACGTGTGTATATCCTACTAAATCCATGACTTTAATTCTTCTCCTAATACTTCAGAAGCAATATCAATCTTTTTACGTAAAGCTTTAACAATCTTTTCATCGACCGTATCTTCAGCATTAATATCAACATACGTTACCGGTTTTTTCTGACCTATTCGGTGAGCACGGTCTTCGGACTGTAATCTTTTCTCCAAGTCATATCCGTTAGAATAGTAAATAACGGTGTTTGCAGCAGTCAAAGTAATGCCATAGCCGCCCGTAGAGGGTGTGCCAACAAAAAACCGACACTTAGGGTCGTCTTGAAATTTCTTAATATTCGGTTGTCTATCTTCTTTAGGCGTTAGCCCATAATAATCAACCACGGATCCCGGACCATAAACTTTTTCTATTTCTTTAATTATGTTTTTAATATCATATTGATAGTGAGCCCAAATAATTGCTTTACCTTCCATATCTTCCAACACATTTAATAATTCTTTTATTCTATTATTTTCAATAGCTTGAGTTTGACCATTGTCATCTGTAAAATGACCACAAGTAATTTGATGCAGTCTCATTAATTGAGTTAAAGTATTAACAGTTGTACTTTGTTTACCATTTAAAATAGCTAACGCTTCTTGTTTCATTTGGTCATACAATTTACGTTGTTCTTTAGATAGACTTATTTGACGTTTAATAAATATTTTATCAGGTAAATCTAGGCAATCTTCTTTTAATACACGGTAAGAGAAAGGCTTTAATTTGTCAGATAATTCACCTAAATTTTTAAAACCATTAACTAATTGTATTTGACGGCCGGCAATGTTTGCAGTTTTCATAATAGCATATCTCATTCTAAATGAATAATAAGATTCATGATCTAAATGAAACGGATCTAAAAAATAACATTGACTAAATAAATCTAATGGATTTTTAGTTACAGGAGAACCTGTCATAATTCTTCTATATTTAGTTTCTCTACCTAAAGATAAAATATTTTTAGTTCTATTAGCCTGCGGATTTTTAATAGTAGTCGACTCATCAATAGCCATCATAGTTTCATGACATGATAAAAATTTATTAGCAAAAGCAAAACCTTTTTCGGTACTTAAAGCTTCAACATTCATGATAAGAATATGTAAACTTTCACCTCCACTAAATAAAGTATCTAAACTTTCTTGTTGTTTTTTAGTAATATTGGCTTGCCACAATACGGTCACATTCTCTATATGATCAGGTAAATGAGTTGGTAATTCATTACTATACCAAGTACCTACAACTCCTTTAGGAGCGATAATTAAAGCACCATTAACTTTACCTTTATCATAAAGCATAGCTAAATTATCAATTAATACTTTTGTTTTGCCAGTTCCCATTTCTAAGAAATAAGCATAACTTTCTTTATTCCATGACTTTTCTAATGCAGTCATTTGATGATTGTATGGTTTTGTTTTAAATTTATAGTTCATAATTTTTCTTCTTTCTACTTGACAAGATAACATTTATAACTATATTGTCAAGCATGAAAGAAAATAAAGTTTATGTCATTCAAACAATTGCTGGTACTGCAGAAGGTAGACCTAAAATAAATATTATGGGCGCATCAAAATATGGTGAGTTTGTTTTTTTATTACCGGAACTTTCTCAAATAATATTTTCTCCTGGTCCATTAATTTTTAAACTTAGAAAAGCTTTAAAAGATTTTACGACAGAAGATCATTTATTATTAACTGGAGATCCTGCAATTATTGGTGTGGCCTGTTCGATAGTTTCTGACATGACTAACGGTAAATACAATTTACTAAAATGGGATAAACAAGAAAGACAATATTATCCTATTCAAATTAACTTATATGAAAGAGGAAAGATAGATGAGTAATATAGACTTTGAGAAAGACCAAACAAAAATGTTAGGGAAGACTGAAAACATTCAGTCACTAGCAGATCAAGTGGAGAAATTAAATTTTTTAGATCAAGAAGTAGAAATACTAGAAAAAAATCTAAAACAAAAAAAGAAAGATTTTGAATATCTATCGGGAGAAGTTATTCCAACCATGATGGCTGAGATGGGTTTGTCTCATCTTAAACTTATGGATGGTTCTTCAGTAGATGTAAAACCAAATTACAGCGCAAACATTACTATTGCTAATAGAGATGCTGCGTTTAACTGGCTTCGTAACAATGGACTAGGAGATATAATCAAAAACGAGATATCCGTATCTTTTGGTCGCAACGAGGATAACAAGGCCGCTGATTATGCGAACCTTGCAGCAGAGCGTGGGTATCAACCAACACAAAAGTTGAAGGTTGAGCCCATGACTCTCAAAGCGCTAGTTCGGGAGCGTATTGAAAACGGCAAAGAAATGCCTACCGAGCTTTTCAACGTATTCGTTGGAAATAAAACAACAATAAAAAGGAAACAATAAACATGAACCAAGTAATAAAAAAAGAAGAAGCAGGCGCGTTAGCTACAAATATGTTTGAAGCTGATGCAAATCATGGCATAGAAAATATGTCGCAAGAAGACCTTGCATTACCTTTTCTAAAGGTGTTAGGACAACTATCACCGGAAGTTAATAAGACACATGCAAAGTATAAAGTCGGTGCTGAACCTGGTATGATTTATAATACAGTTAGCGGTCAATTTTTTGATGGCTCTAAAGGTATTGACATTATCCCTGTTCATTATCAAAGACAGTTAGTAGAATGGCAAGATAGGGGAGCCAGTACAGGCGCTCCAGTTGCAATTCATAACGCTGAAAGTGATATCATGAGTAAAACAACTCGTGATAAATCTTACAAAGATAGATTACCTAATGGTAACTATATCGAAAACACAGCAAATCATTTTGTGCTTATGTTAGGGGATTCACCTACAACAGCATTGATTTCTATGAGAGCTACTCAATTAAAAATTAGTAGAAAATGGAACTCAATGATGATGGGAATTAAACTACAAGGTAAAAATGGTATGTTTACTCCGCCTACATATAGCCACATTTACAAACTAAAGACTGTTCAAATGTCAAATGACAAAGGAACATGGTATGGTTGGGATGTGTCACAGGTAGGTCCGGTATCAGATAAAAGTATCTATGATATGGCTAAAAATTTTGCAGAGCGTGTAAGCGCAGGTGAGATTGCAGCTAAACCTGAAAATCAAGAACAACCAAAAACAGATAAAATAGTTTTATAAGTTTCTAGGAATTGGGCGGCGAAGCGAGAGTGGATCCGCCCATCATAAAATTATGAATGAAATTAAAAACCTAAATAAAGGTCCGCTTACGTATGAGGACTGGTACGATCTTGGCTATACTCTGGTGCCTTGTGAGGGAGGCAAGCCTACAGTTAAAAAATGGAGTGATGCCGATTTTAAAATAACGAAAGAAGAATGGAAAAACAAACATTTAGATAAAGAAATAGGATTAAGATTAGATAACGTAGTTGATTTAGATCTTGATAACACGCGCGCAAAAGTTTTTGCACATAAATATTTAACAAATTGTGGCACTATATCCGGTAGAGAACATAACCCTACAAGCCATTATTGGTTTAAAGCAAAATTACCGGCACAGAAATTTTCATTACCAAAAGACCTTGAAAGATATGTTGAACATGCGGCACATGGACAAACTTTATGCGAAATAAGAAGTACTGAGACTTGTTATACAATCGTTCCAGGATCATTACATAGTAAACATAGAGAACATGTAAGATGGGAAAAGTATGCAGGCTTTAATGAATATGTAGGCGACTTAAATAAAATTTTAAGAAAAATATCTTTAGCTACTGCTCTATCAATTTTATATGCACCTAAAGGTCAAAGAGATGAATATTGTACAGCTATTGCTGGAGTTTTAATTAAACAAACGGATTGGGACGATACTGAAATCAATGATTTTATTTATGACATTGCAGTAGAATCTAATGACGATGAATCTGAAAATAGAAAAAATAAAGGTTCAACAACAAGAAAATCTAAAAAACCATTCGGCATGCCTAAACTTGCAGAAATAATTGAATGCAGGATTGAAAGTGTTGCAACAATATTTAGTTGGATCGGCGTTCAAGATAAAGCTTTAGTTGAAGTTAAACAAATAGCGGACGATTCAATAGGAGATATTGTTGAGTATGGTCAAGATAGATATAAAATACGAGTATCCGGTAATTTAGAAGGCGTAGCATTTACTAAAACTATTACAGTTGATGGACCAACGCTCATGAACCAGGGAAAATTTTATGATGCGGTTATAATTCAAGCTGAAGTTTGGCTACCTAAAATGAAAGCAGCCCAATTTGAGGAAATAATGAAAATGAAATTTGAATCAAGAACTAAATCAAAAGACTACGTAGAAGAAGCGGACGAATCTTTTGTATTTAAAAAACATTTTATTAATTATATTAAAATTAAAAAAGCCTTCACAGATAAAGAGCAATTAGTTAACTATGGGAGTCCTTATTTTAATCAACAAAATAATCAATTAGAATTTAATTTAGATGAATTTGAAAGTTACTTACAAGAACAAAGAATAAATCATAAACGAGTAGATCTTGTTTTAAAAATTCAAGACATATTAAAAGCCACTAAAAAAAATGGTAAATACAAAAATAAATCTTTGGTGTCTTGGGTAATCGATAATCATAAAATTGAAAATGAAGATCTTATGGTAGAAGGAACTAGTGAAGAAGTTAAGGAGGTAAATTCTGAACGAGCCTAGATTTATTGCAGGTCCTCCAGGTACCGGTAAAACTCACAAATTTATTGTGGATACCTATATGAAAGCTTTAGCAAAATATACTCCTGAAAAAATTATAATTTTATCTCACACTAATATAGCTGCCAATGAAATTAGAGATGCTATTTTTGATTTAAAAAATTTAAAAAATGAAGAAGGAAATTATACATTTCCACAATTACGAGGAATTACTAAAAAAGCAATGAAATATAGAGTATGTACTATTCATACTTATTGCAAAAGTAGATTATTAAAAAAAGAAGTGTTTAAGTTACATAATCATAAAGAATTAATAAACAAAGATAGTCGTTTTAATCTTCACAGGGAAGATGACATAAAACGTAAACATAGATTTTATAAATACTTATCAGACGCTGACGGACATGGAGAAACTTTAGATAAGTATTGGATTAAATGCGATCAAAAATCTTTTGAGCCTTACAGTTTAAAATTGATTAAAGAGTTACTTCCACTTTATGAAAAATATAAAAAGGATAAAACTCTTTGTGATTTTTCAGATATGGTAAATAATTTTACACGTCAAACGTATAATGAAAAAACTAAACAGTGGGAAGATGACGTAAAAGATCCAGATATAGATATGTTAATTATAGACGAATGTCAGGATTGTAATGTACCCCAAAGAAAAGCTATTGATAAAATGGCAAGAAACGTAAAAGAAGGACATTACTATTTAGTCGGAGACGCAGATCAAACCTTATTTGAGTATTCAGGATCAGATGCAGAATATTTTCACAACTTAGCTGCAAATCCTTATTACGAATTAAAAAATGGTAATAGATGTGGTGAAGCTATTAATACGTATTGTAAATCAATTATAATGGATGTTTGGGATCATTATAAATCTCATAGAGTGTGGACTCCAGCAAAGTATAAGAAGGGTCCTAACGAAGACGAAGTTATTAAAGGAAAAGGTTATTATTTACCAGATTTAAAACCATCAGGACATTTAGATAAACTTTTAGATAAAATTAAAAATACTGAGGAAACATTTCTATTTACTTATAGAGGAACTCCAAGCGATGTACGTTGTACAGATTTTCTTATAGCACAAGGTATAGAATTTGCTCCAGTAAGTAAGCCTCCATTTGTAATTAAAAAAGAATTAAGGGCTCACAAATTATGGCCAGATTTTATTAAAGGTATTCCAATGGATCTTACTTTGATAAAAAATTTTTGTGAATATTTAAATAAGGATTTGATTGTCGGAGATAGATCTAAAACAGTAGAAACTCTTAAAACATGGATTAAAACAGATTACACTGTAGATTATTTAATAGATAAAAAATTATTAAAGTCTAGTTGTAAAGGTCATAAAGATTTTGATCTTATAAGAGCGCCAGTTAACAAACATAAAGAAAGAATGAAATATATAAAAAGGGTTTTACATAACGGTTTTGATTTTGATAAAAAAGTTAGAGTTGAATATGCAAACATTCATACTGTTAAAGGTTTAACATATGATAATGTTATTGTTGACGAAACTGTCGTTAATAAAGATCCTTATTTTACTTCACTAAGACTACAATACACTGCATACAGCAGAGGGATTTTTGACTATTGGAGATTAGCAAAAATGCCCGGAAAATACTTTACAATAGGAAAAAAAAATGAGTGCTTATAAAAAACAAGTAGGAGGATCACATTATAAAGATATGATTATTCAACCCGCAGACTTTATTAATAAAAACAAATTACTTTTTGCAGAAGGAAACGCAATTAAATATATCTGTAGACATCAGTCGAAAGGTAAGTTACAAGACATAGAGAAAGCTATTCACTACTTAGAAATGATAATAGAAAGGGATTACAAATAATGTGTACAGTTCCACAATTAAAAGATCTAGATTTAACTGATATAGATACTGTTGCAATTGACTTAGAAACTTATGATCCTAATTTAAAGACAAAAGGATTAGGGGCTGTAAGAAAAGATGGCTTTGTTACAGGTATAGCAATCGCTACTAAGAACCAGACTTTGTATTTCCCTATTGCTCACCACATGACTGATAATTTAAATACCAAAGAAACTTGGACCTATTTAAATGAAAAGATTTTTCAAAACAAAAACATACGTAAGGTATTTCATAATGCTATGTACGATGTCTGTTGGATTAGATCGGCAACTGGAGACATGCCTCAAGGAGAATTGTTAGATACTATGATTGCAGCATCAGTTATTGATGAAACTAGAATGAGATATTCACTAGACTCTATAAGTAAAGATTATTTAAATGAAACTAAATACAAATATGATTTAGCTGAAAAAGTTTTAGAGTGGTCTAATGGAATGATAAAAGATCCCATGTCTAATATGCATAAATTACCTCATCATTTAGTAAAAGATTATGCAGAGCAAGATGTAAACTTAACTTTAAAATTGTGGGAACTATTTGAAAAAAAATATCTGGACGCGGTATTATACACAAAAACTAATCCAGATGGAAGTAAAGAATACAAAACTTGTAGAAAAATATTTGAATTAGAAACTAAATTATTTCCTTGTTTGGTTGACATGAAGTTTAAAGGAGTTAAAATAGATGTCGAAAAAGCTAAGGCACTTGGTAAACTTTTAGAAAAACGTAGAGATAATTTATTAAAAATTATTAAAAAACATACTGATGTTGATGTAGATATATGGGCCGCTTCTTCTATCAAAGCTCTTCTTGAGCATGAAAAAATTACAGATTATGAAAAGACAAAAGACCGTAAGAAAAAAATAAAAGGTAAGGACGGTAAAAATATTCTTGATGAGAAGGGTGAACCTAAAACAGAATTAGTTCCATCAACAACTCCTAAACTTCCAAAAGATTATTTAAAAACACATAAGAATCGTTTCTTAAGAATGATTGTAAAAGCAAGAGAGTGTGACAAAGCTAAGAATACTTTTGTTGAAGGTCTACTAGGCTTTGTTCATGAAGGAAGAATACATGCAGACATCAATCAGATTAGATCGGACCAAGGAGGAACGGTTACTGGAAGATTCTCAATGTCTAATCCTAACCTACAACAGATTCCATCAAGAGGAATTATAGGTAAAAAGATGAGAGAGCTTTTTGTACCGGACGACGGCTGTGTATGGGGATCATTTGACTACTCACAACAAGAACCTCGTATCGTGGTCCACTATGCTTTAACTTTATACCCTTATAAGAATCCAGATATTGAGATGCCTAATAATTTAAGGGAAAGTTTAGAGAAGATTGAAGAGTCTTATAAAAGTGGATTTGATGTAGACTTTCACCAGGTTGTTGCAGACATGGCTCACATATCACGGACCATGGCCAAAACAATTAACCTTGGACTCTTTTATGGTATGGGTAAAATAAAACTAGCTAGTGAATTAAATTTAACTAAACCTCAAGCTAACACTTTGTTTAATACTTATCATGAGAAAGCTCCATTTGTTAAAAAGTTATCTCAAGATTTAATAGAATTTGCAGAGGATAATAAATTATTATTTACATTAGGAGATAGATTTTGTAGATTTAATAAGTGGGAAACTAAAGATAGAGCCTGGAACAACGCTAGTAATAGATATGAACCTGTCCCTATATTATCAGAAGAAGACGCTAAAACAGCCTTTAAAGCCGAGTTATTAGACAAATATAAAGACCATATAGCTGATAATTATATGAGTGATTTTACTAAATATTATAAACCTGCTTTTACATACAAAGCTTTGAATAGATTAATTCAAGGAAGTGCAGCAGATATGACTAAGAAAGCTATGGTAGAACTTTATGAACAAGGAATTTTACCACAAATACAAATACACGATGAGTTGTGCCTATCAATTAAAGATGATAAACAGGCCAATATAGTAAAAGAAACTATGGAAAATGCAGTTCCTCTTAAAGTGCCTAACAAAGTAAATTACAAAAAAGGTAAAAATTGGGGTTCAATAAAATGAATAAGTTATTAAAAGAGATAGATGAAGCAGCGATAATGTGGAATAAAACTAAAAATCCTATTTACAAAAATTTATGGTATAATCTTTTAAAAAAAATAAAATATGTCTTACCTAAATGCTAATATTCCTGTACAATACGCTCAAATAAAAAAGGAGTATTTATATGACTGTAAAAAACATCATGGAGAAGTTGAAGACTGTATTATCTTTGCTGTTGCCTGCCTTAGTGGCCGTGCAATATTATTTCATGCTATTATGGAGAACGGTGCAATATTTTATCGCTTACCAATTACGGCTTTTATTCAACGTGGTTTTCAACCGGAAACTGTTCCACATAGACGACTTGATGAACTGGAGCTCTGGAATTCTTTTAGTTATTACCCTGCTGTTACTATATTTGATATTCTAAGCGCTGCCTCCGGTAAATATATCGGTAAAGATAAGAAGTGGTATCACGGTAAATACTTATTTACTATTGACTTTGCACATCCAGAGAGTAATATACTTAATACCGAACATTCGGAAATACCGCACGAACATAAGTGCGCTCACATAATTGCTTTAGATGAAGGCAACTATGCGGCTCAGCCAAACAACAGAATAATATGGGACCTGCCTTCATTCACAGTTAAGGATAATATTCCTGACTGGAAAGTGCAGACTTCGACATGGAATGTTGAAGATTCTGGCGAATGGAGAACAGAAGATACTGATAACTTTTTTTATGAGATAGAAGAAAAAACAAATGGAAAAAAAGATTAAAAATGAATGTAAAAAATGCGGCCATGAATGCCATTGCCTGGATGACTTCCACTTGGATCCTTACGGTCTTTGTCCTTGTGAGCCTTGTGAGTGTAGTGATCCTAAAAATAAAGGGGAAGAGTGTTTGTCATGTCAATAAAGGAGAGCGCCAGGATGAATTACAAATTTACAGCACTATTAATTGTGATGATGGTAGCACTGGCTTTATTAGGTGGACCGGCAGATTATAATACACCATGAAATTTACTTTAGTAATATTTCTGTGTTCTTTTATTGATAATCAATGTTTACCTCCAGCAGAGGTTAAACAACTTTATAATTCATGGAAAGAATGTACACTTGCAGCATTAGAAATATCTACAGAAATATTACGGCTACAAAAAGAAGATTTTGTTAATAATAACAAAGTAGCCACTAAATTTACATGTACAGAAGTGGGGGAGACTTAAATGATTGATAGATTTTGGTATAATTTTTTTGCAAAAATGGATGATATTTGTGAATGGATTGCAAATTATTTTAATAAAAAAAGAAAAAAATGAGCAGAAAAACTAACACATTTTTAATAGGATTACTAGGTACAATTTTAATGGGACTTGCTACATGGACTTTAGTTACATTAATAGAACTTCAATTAACAGTAACCATGATCCAAACTGATTTGATGTCTATTGACAAACAATTTGGAAGGGTTTACAATTTTATAGATTCTGTTAGAAGTAAGTAATGCCAAAAAATAAGAATTTTAAAATTCAAGCAGAAGTTGTACGAGGGGAATGTCCAACGTGCGATACAATCACAACATTAGTTGGAGTTAGTTCTCAATTTTATAGATGTATGGAATGTGGTGCAGATTTAGAGCAACATGTTAATGGTAAAATAAGTTATATACCTATTATGCCTTCAAGAACAGATGGTGGTAAACACTATGTTAAAGACTGGAAGTAGTGGCTAAACAAAAATTTACTCATTTTGTACCTAGAGATAAACCTACTAAAAGGCCTAGAAAACATAAGAAATCCCCCTCAAAATCTGAGAAAAACAATAATAAAAATAAAAAATATAAAGGCCAAGGTAGGGGTTGACAAACATCATTTAGTATCCTATATAAAAGGATATGAAAGATAAAAAAATAGAAACACCCGAAGAAAAGTTAAGAAAAGAAAATAAAGAAATACAAGATACGTTAAAAAAAGAAATAAAAATGTTAAGGCTGGTAGCTAGACCTTTTCTTGCTTATAAAAAATTAATTTTAAATGCAGCTAAATCAGATTATGACTTTAAAGAAGTTGTTGAAGGTTTAAAATTTGCAGCTAAATTAATTAAGAAAAAAGATTGGGCACTACTAGATAGAGTAGCAGGAACTTCTGGCGATTTAATGGCAAGAGGGGCCTGTTCAAAATGCGAGATCAATTTAGTGGGAGAAGATCTTTTACCAAGGGAATTTACAATGCCTTGTTTAATTAAAGATTGCCCATATAATCAAACTAACCCAGAAAGAGAACTAATATGAAAAAAGAAACTATAGAAAAATGGATCGAAAATGCACCTGCTCATGAATCTGTAATATATTACACAGGACATTTAATTGAAGCAAGAAACGACATAAATCTAACAAAAAAAACTGATCTTTTTATGTTAGCCGCTGAAGAAGGGAAAATAGAGTTATATCAAAAAAAAATTAAAGCAGGCACTGAAAAAAATAGTCCTATTTATGATTATATAGCTAGAAAGTTAAAAACACATGAAAAAAGTAACCATAACAAGTAAAGACATAAATCAAAAACAATGGAGTAATCTGTTGTTAGAGCTTAATTTGATAAAAACTGCATGGAAAAACTATGCACATTTAGAATTACAAGCTCATGGTTTAAAGAAAATATTAGCAGCCGGTACAAAAACTGCTGAAATCAATACAGAAGAACAGTAATACTTGACTATGTAGGAGTTTTCCTATATAGATAATATAAACAAAGGAAAGAAAATGACTGATATAAGTAAATATAGAAACGTATCTTTAACACATAGTACGTATAAGAAGTTGATAGCAATCTCTAAGGTACTTTTACCTGAAGCACCGTTGTCAATTAGTAAAACCATAGAATCAATTACAAATGAGAAAGTAAAAAAATTAAATGGCAAACTTAAAAAAGCGTAGGCACAAGGCAATCTGTTCTGAGTGTAATGGAAATGGTTACAAACAATTCCAAATACAAGAGAATGGAAAATTAAACGAAGATAAAACTAGCAGAGAGCATATAATTTTACAATGTGATATATGTGATTCGGAAGGAGAAATTTATGTGGATGAGTCCGAAGTTGTTGAGTTTTATCTTGATGATGATACTTCTACAAGTGATGTTGGTAAGTTGCACTAAGGATTTACAACCGAATCCCTACACGACTATAATAAAACAATTAATGAAAGAAAAAAAATGAACGACAACTTTAAATTAGATACGCCTTATATTGCAGGACTGTTTGATGCTAAAGGTATTATTAAAAGTTCTACAAAAACAAAGTGGCATTGGAAAATGGAACTGTCTATGGCAGATAGAGATGTTATAAAGTTGATTCATGAGACTTTAAAGTGTGGTGAGTTACGTAAAATTAAAAAACAATGGCGTTGGACATGTTTTAATAAAGATTGTTTCTTTGTTGCAAGAGAATTATGGGCTTATGCCTTAGTTAAATTACACATGATAGAAAAAGTTATAGATTATTATGGTCCTGATATACAAGATCTTGATGATAATGTAATTGAACTCGATAAATTTAGAAATAACATATGGTTTGGGAAGAAAAAATAATGATAGATTTTTTTGTATATAAATGTTTAGAGAAGATTAATGATATATCAACAAAACTAACAAGTTGGTCATGGAAAAAACTATGGGCTGACAGAAAGAAAGGTTATGGCTACAGGAAAAGAAACAAAAACTAAATTTTATATTAATTATTTTTCAAAGTCTGATGGGAAAAAAATAAAACGACCTTACGATCCCCATTCAGAAAAACAACATGAGTTTATTGCAAGAAGTGGTAATCTTTGTAAACGGTACTGGGACACTAGTAAGGAAGGTTTGAGGACCGCTAACGCACCTTGGACGATTATGGTAAAGAAATGACAAAAAAAGAAAAATACGACGGCAGAAGTAGACCTTCTAATAAAGCTTATGATGAGAGTTGGCATAGAATTTTTGGATCAAACCCTGTAGCATTGGAGGTTAGGACTCCTAAGTTTAAATCTCAAGTGGTTGTATCTAAGAAAATATATAACAGAAAAAGAAATGATAACGGATAAAGACGCAAAAGAATTTCATAAAATGATTAAGAAGTTAGAAGAACAAAATAGATTTAAAAAAGAACAAGATGAGTTGAAGGAAAGTTATGAACAATCAAAAAAAAATAAAAAGGAACGTGATGATAAAAAATAATGAAAATATAATAAACTCTATACAATTAGGAAAAACTATACAAAAATTTATTACAACAATAGACGGTTTTTTTGTAGAACCTAAAAAAGAAGAGTATTACGAATTATTAAGAGCATTTAAACATTGTAAGAGGGTTATAAAAGATATTAATTATATAAAAAAAGTTAAACGTAGAAGTATTAGAGAGTGGCTTTGGACCTGGATATTATTTTTTTATGCTAGACCGGAGAGTGCTTTTTTTGCCTTAAAAAATACTAAAAGAGATTCAAAATTTTATGTAAATGAATATTGGATTCTTAAAAATGATATTAAAGAAGTTGAAGAATGTATTGATCAATTAGATGAAACTCTTGATCAATTTGAAATTTTTTCTTTAAGAATGAAAGAAGTGGATAAAAAGTTTGAAACTATTGCAAAAGAAATAGGTATGTATGATAAAGAAAAGTAATAAATACAGCTATATACAAGGCAAACAGCTCACGGACCCCGGATCAGGGACGAGGATGTATGAGATTGGTAATTATAAATTACCTAGTGTTACGACTGTACTCGGTGCCACAAAAAATCAAGATTTTATAAAAAAATGGAAAGCTCGAGTGGGGGAAACAAATGCAGAACAAATCAAGAACCATTCAAGTTCACGTGGAACATGCATGCACAAATTCTTGGAGCACTATGTTCTTGGGACCAATATCATTGATCTAACACCCATAGGTCAAGAAGCACGGCCCATGGCTGATAAAATTATAGAGATGGGTCTTGCACCCGTAGATGAATATTATGGTAGTGAAGTTATGTTACACTATCCTGGCCTGTACGCGGGTGCTACAGACCTTATATGCAGTCATAATGGTATGGAGACTGTTGTCGATTTCAAGCAGTCTAATCGACCAAAAAGAGAAGAATGGATTGAAGATTATTATTTACAAATTGCAGCCTACGCTATGGCCCACGATTATGTTTATGGATCTAAAATTAAACAAGGTGTCATTATGGTTTGTACGCCAGATTTATACTATCAAGAGTTTAAAGTTGAAGGATTACAATTCAGGAAATGGAAACATGAGTTTCTAAAAAGATTGGACATGTATAATGAATTAAAATTTAGTGAGAAAGAGAAAGTTAAAGTAGATACTAATGAATTATTAAAAGAATTTGAGAAGGATAAATCATGAAAGCTGGAAGCGGAAAACATCCAATAAGATATACACACCCAATAACGGGTGTTGTCTCACCACAGTCTTGGTATATAAATGAACAGGGCATAAAGAAAAACATTAGCAGTAAGTATATGGAGTATCAAGTTGATGATAAATGGGTAAAAGCAAAGTTAGTTCCTCATCTTAGGGAGTATAGTATAAAATATTATAATTCTAAAAAAGGTTTTATGCTGAAGATTCATGGCTCGATGACTAGAAAGGTAAAGGATAGGCTAAAACAAGGTAAAACTCTGCATGGAGAGTTTGAATTTAAAGATGATCGTCGTGGTCGATGCGATAAACTTTTAGAAGCTTTTGATAAACAAGTGGCACGATACGGAGATAGATGTCCGATGACCCATATACCTTTTACTATGGATAAGCCTATTGAGCTAAGAGATATAAACAACTATCACGGTGGAGTTTATTCCAATGTATCAGCGGACCGTATTTTTAATCCTATAGAGTACACCGAACAAAATACAATATTTACTTCTCAATTATGGAATTTAAAAAAAGGTACTAGTTCTATTGAAGAACTAAAATTTATTTTCATACCAGAAGTTTTGACACGATATAAAGCAATTGTAATAGAACGATTTCCTGATCAAATATACAAAATTAATGAGTTAGAGAACGGGGCGGAGCACCCTCAAGAGAGACGATAGGCTCTTAAGCTGTTGTGATGAGCTTCTTACCCCTTTTCATCACCGTTGCAACAGCACCTATCATTACCCAATATTACAGAAGCATGGAACACGGCCCACGGCCCAATTATTATTATTCTCATCATTCTCATAGGTGTACGACAAGATCAATTATTCCTGGTGGATGGAACATGGAACACGGATCATGGACCACGAGAAAGGTTGACAAACATCCCAAAGTATCCTATATATAAGACATGAAAGAAATAACATTTATCGGCCTTCATATAGCCTATAGGAGAAAAATAATGAATGAGAAAAAAAGAATATGGAATAACTGTATTACTCCCTCTCTTTCATTAATTAAATATCAGAATAAATTTGATAAATTAATGATACAAATTGAGAGAGATAAAATCTTAAAAAAAGTGCCGGGTAATCATATTAGAGGAATGGCTGTTCAAATGATTAAGAGTTTAAATAGCTATTTGAAAACAAATAGACTGTGAGACTGAATTGTGTTCCAATTGTGGCAAGATTAAGGCAAAATAAGGCAGATTACTGCGACACCCAAGGTGTCGCAAGGTATCGCATAAATGCGTTTTATGCGGGTTTTGCTATCGCAGGGTGTCGCGAGATTTCTGTTTTTCTGTGTCATTGTGTCGCATGTCTGTATACTTATGTCGCAGGTAAAGCCCATATAGAGAAAAAACTGCGATAGCTACCTTGAAAAAAATGGCGTTAAATGAACAACTGCGACACCTGCGATACCACTGCGACACCCCAGGTGTCGCATGTTTTTGGTCAAATGGACAGCGATTACCAACACTTCTAGGAGATAGGTCAACATTATTTACTTCTTGCGACACCTCCCAGGATTTTTTAGCGCAAATAAATAAAAAAAATAAAAATATGCTCTTTAGGTGTCGCAGCACCAAAGCTGCCTTATTTCAAACACAATTGAGGCAAATTTTATTTTCCCTGTTCGTGCCTATATTTTTGATATATAGAAGTTTCATGCCTAAAAGAAAAAACAAATCTAGAAATTTGAACACTTATTCTAAACCTAAATTGATTAAACAAGAGGTTACATTCCCCTATTCAAGATATAAAATAGATTGGTGTGACATCGTCACTGAAGGCGGTTGGGGATCTGAAAAAGAATTTAATAACATGAAATTAGCAACTCCAGTAAGTGAAGGTTATCTTTTTAGTAAGGATAAACACACTGTAAAAATTTTTGCGGGTTATGATATTGATGATGATGGTACTATTACTTTTTCTGAACGATCGGTGTTTCCGACTTCGTGTGTTCTGAAGATGACGAAACTTCATTAACTTCTTCTTCTAATGCATCAACAGTCTTCATATTTAACATCGGAGCGTAGTCTTCTAAAATCTTTTTCATCTTTAATTCTATTTCTTCCTCTGACATATCTTCTATTTTCCCATGTTTTATTATTTTTCTGTCTATGTATAGTCCTGCTGCCTTGCCTCGAGATACTTCAGCGTTTACAGCAGAAGAGAAACTCCCTTTCTTCAAAGCCGCTGTTTTAATTCTATCTAGTTCAGCTAAATGTTTATCGTACGTAACTTCATGTTTAGCTAATCTCTCTTGTTTAAGTGAATCTACATATTGAACTACTAATGGAGATAGTCTAGGATTTAATAACTCTGATCCTTCTACCTTGCACCGCTTATGACTGTACCCAGCTAACTTAGCTGCTTCTGATTGAGATACAGGACCTTCTTCATCACCGAATACTATAAACTCGGCAAATCTCTTTTGCATTTCTGTTAATCTTTTTGGTACTCCCATGTTGACAATTTAGGGTAACTATCCTATAAAGTCAATATGAAAGATGAAGACAAAACATTTGAAAATGAAAGGAAACACGTGAGTGAACCAGTAGAAGATAGAGGAGCGTCTGATTTAACCTTCCTTATTGAAGAACATCAAAGACAAATTTGGGAATATAAACAGAAAGAATCTGAATGGATTAAGACTGATAATATACTTAAAGGTTCTAAAAAAATTATAGATGAGTTAAGCACTAAGTTGGTTGGTCTAGCCAGACGTATTCAAGAGTTAGAATATAACAATGCTACTTACAGAAAAGAAATTGATAAACTACTTGCAGAAAAATCTAAATGAGAGTAAGAGACCTTCAAGAATTCTTATCTAAATTTACTGAGTCTAAAAAAGATGGAAGTCGTCAAGGCAACGCTATGAGTGATGCTGTGATTATGGTAGAGATCAATGGATTCCTAGAAGAAATTAAAAAAATGGAAGTACACGAAAACAATCAAACAATAATTGGGTTAACTAAAAACCATCAATCTCACCGTCTAGTTTTAAAAACTAAGAGCGATAGAAAGATAATTATTCCAGATAAATTACGTGATACACTGTAGTATTTGCGTGACATGGTTACTTTAAAAAACCTATGGGCCCAGAGGCTAAATTATACCAAAAAGTTAAGCGTCATTTTAAGGATTTTTCACTTCTCAGACTTGAAAACATTAGCTTACTTGGTACTCCTGATCTATTGGTCTACAATAATAATCGCCACTTCTTCACTATTGAATTAAAAGTAACCAAGAGTAAAAAAGTTCGTTTCTCACCACATCAAATTGCGTTCCATTTAAGGCATCCTGACAATACATTTATCCTTATAGAGGCCCTTGGTCCGTGTACCTTGAATACTTTTCCTATATCCATGTACCATGGTTCCCGGATCAGGGAGCTTGTAGCTTCCGGCTTGAAGCTTGACGCTTGTTACTCTGGTTGGGATGCTTGCCGCTTGAAACTTTCGGAGCTTGGTGCTTGATGCTTGGCGCTTGAAGCTTGATGCTTGGCGCTTGCAGCTTGAAGCTTCCTAAATATAGGCGCGTGGGATTTTCTAATTGGTTCGGGAGCCTTGGGCCGCGGATCATGGCGCCTGCACCAGCCGGTGCCGTTTTTAAAAAAATCCATTAGTGCTTGACGCTTGAAGCTTTTATTTTTGTTATACCTAACGCGCGCAGCTGTGAGCTGGACAACGTGCGGCCTTTATTAATATTCAAAAATGATTCAGGGCGCATTAAATGACCGTCCCTGGATCTATACATAAAAGTGTACTTTGTTTTTTTCATATTAGTGCTCACCATAACAAACATTTGAAACTGATTTATCCCAGCAAGCTCTACAATCTTTACACTTATTACCCTGAAGAGGGGCCGGGCATGTTACATCAATTTTTTTAGTTGAGACTGTCGACGTGTTGGGCCAGCTGGTCCCTGCTGCCTGGTCCACCATTGGAATGGAGAACCGGACAACAAGATTGTCAGGAGCTTCAACAATATAGTCTTTGGTCCATGCTTCTCTAGTTGGCATCCAATGCTTAACTTCAGGCGTCAACCTACAGACCTCGTAAATTCGTCTTAAATGGTCCAGGTTTTGAACATCACCTGAATCGTGCCATCTAAAATATTTGACCTTCTTTGAATTAATTTGTGCGGCCATAGCCTCCACCCATTTAGGATGAGTTAAAGATCTAAATCTTTTATATTGCGCGTCTATAACATTTTGGAATCTATAACGGCCTCGTTTGTAGGCGTAACAGTTAGAACAGACAGAGTTTGGAATTAATCTTAATTTAGTACCTGTTTTGCATTCGTGAGCTGGTGTTGAATATGCAAACCCGGGCATCTTGCCGGGCTTGCTTAAAGTGTGAGTTATTGCTTGTGCTTCTTTTATATTCATTGTTTTATTTCTCCTGTATATTTTATTTATTAGTACTATTTAATTGTGTTCGAATTAAGGCTTGCCGCTTGACGCTTGGAGCTTGCCGCTTGGTCCTTGGGCCCTGGTCCATGGAGCTTGAGACTTTTAAAAAAGCGCTCGCAGCTGGCAACATAGGCGCGCGGTAGGCGCCTATGATCTTGTAAAAAATAGTGAGTTAGATCTCGATGTTTAATTCTTTTCATCAATTTAAACTCCCTAAGCTTTCAATTTGTTTGTGCATATTTATTATTCTAAGATTATCTTTAATTTCTTCAGCTTTAAGTAGGATTATTGCATCGTCTTCTGAAATATTGTGTTTCTTTAGATATTTTAAAAGATCTTTCAAAGATTTAACTTGTGCTTTCATCTTTGTCCTCCATGTATTTTCTTGATTTTTCTTGGTCCTCTTTAACAAGACGCAGGATCTCTTCTATTGCATCCGCTATTCTAATTAACGCTTTTGTACTTTCTGACATTTTATTCTCCTGTATTGGTTAACTTATACTGTACTACTTAATTGTGTTCTTATTAAGGCTTGGTGCTTGAAGCTTGCCGCTTGAAACTTTCAACTTCAGGTTGAATTTTTTTTACAACCTCAGGTTGAATTTGCTAATTAGAATCATTCTAAAGTGATCAGTCACTAGCTACGTAGGGTCCGGGACTGATTTATTACCGGTTTTACGAGAGGCCACCCCGAAAGTCGCAACCTATGTTCTAGTGTTTATTCTCACAGTCATAGTAACTGATCCCAGATCCCTTGAGTGCTGGCCAGTAGCAACGATCGTTTCCGCATAAGCTACACCACTCGGTCAAGAGATCAGGGATCAGTAGCACGACCACAAAGTACGTGCTACTGATAAAATTAGTAATAGGGATTAATGCACAACAAACTTGTGTGTAATCAATTACTTGATTACTTTACCTATTACTAATCTATCTCCTATATAATGCTTGACAAAGTATTAGTCAAGGGCTAAATTGATTTTAATTAAAATAAATATAACCAAAGGAAACATGACACAGAAAATAAGAATGAACACCGAACTACGAAACAAACTGTTTAATAAAATTAAACACGTTTTTGAAAATGAAAGCACACAAGAGAGAGAGGACTATCTACAAGCAAGAGAAAATGTTGATGTTCAATATAAGTCAGCATTTGGATTAGCTTCTCAAATAGTTGAACGTGCTTATCCAAGTGATGATGTTGCAACATTAAGACATTATAAAAAGAAATATGGTGAAGCTGTTGATGTTGTAGCCAAAGATAAATGTTTTTACTTTGCACACAATGAAGCTGTTGATGAAGATAATGACACAGTTGAAACTAAATCACACTTTGACTTTGGTTTGTTTGGTAATCTAAATGGTAATGAACACTCAAGCGACGAGGGTAGAAAGTTTGCCTATGCTTATTTAAGAGAGGACTTGAGAGCATTGGACTTAAATCCAGATATACTAGCACAGCAAGATAAAAACCAAGACAATCCACACAAGACAAAACATATTGACCTGAATGATAAAGCATTAGGGAGAACAGGAAGATATAATGATAGGGATAATAATGGTTTAACGAAATCATTTGACGACCAATTTTATCTTGATGTTATTGGAACATCTTATTGTAGGTCAAGAGCAATAGCTTGTACTCAAGATGAATACAAACAACTTGAAGCATGGAGAATTGCCAAAGGTCAAGTTGTATCAACTCATCAAACATGGGTGGATAGTATAACTAAACAATGCGACCAATTAAAAATTGGATTGAAAGCATATAGATACTTGAGTGAAGCAATAGAACTTGCAACTGAACTAGGTATTGAAATTGAGGAAGCTGAATTGATTAGAACTAACTCAACAGGCTTAACAATCTACAACCCTAAAAATCTTGCTGATATGATTAAAGGTCTAAAGAATAATAAACCTTTAACCCTAGCCCAGAAGATAGAAGCACGAAAAAAATATGAAGCAAGTGTAAATTAACATTTGACATGGGCTATCCTATAATATAGGATAGTCCTATAACCAATACAGGAGAAATAACATGGACAAAACATTTTACATTACTTACTACGCAAACAAGCACAAAAAACACATCACGAGAAAAGGAAAGCACGACGAAAAATCTCGTTATGGTAAAAATAAACAAGGTGTTCCATACTATGTATATTATGATTTAGATAATAATGGATATAGAACAGCAACTGTTAATTGGAAAGTGAGGTACTAATGACACAACTAAATGAAGAACACTTTGAACTACACGACCAGAACAAAGCTGAAAGATATGAAAGACAAAAGATTAAATTTCTAGAGGACAGAATAAAAGTTCTAGAGAGTGCAATCGAGAGCCATGCGAAAATCTTGGCTAGATTTCAAATGACCGAGGGAGATAACTCATGAGTGAACATGTATGGTGCCATGGACCGAGTTGCCATACCTCTCATACACAAGATAGAATAAGAGGTGTTAAAGGTAGCAAGGTTTTAAGAACTAGGAAAGTAAAACAATACTCAAACAATATAAACATGTACTCTTATTTCTGTAGTAATGGCTGTTACAATGACTTTGCTAATAAACATATAGAACGAGTCATTGCCATTGAACCAAGGACCACGCCCCTTGAAACATCGGTTGAGGTTACCAAAGAAAAGAAACAATATGGATATGGGGACGGAACTTATACTGATACAATAATAACAAGGGTTGACAATCCTAGTTGAATAAACTAGGATAGTCCTACATTAACTTTATACAGGAGATATAATATGACAAGAACAATTAAAGCCGAGTACATGCCAGGAGGCGAGAGACGTCAAGAGATGTTAGACAAAGCAGTTGACTACATCAGAACACCTGGACAAACTCAACAGATAAAACATGAATTCTGTTTAACTTATCTTAAAATGACAGAGACCGAGTATCTTGAAGCGCTCAACGCAGCGACCAACGGCGCAATGGTCAAGGATCTTTGGAACTAATAACAGTTGACAGGGCTATTCTAATAAACTAGGATAGTCCTATAACCAATACAGGAGATATATGACAAAACAAAACACACTAAGCACAGACGCCAACGAGTTTGTTATCATTGATGACAAAAAGAATGAGCCACAATACAAAGCAGTATCAGACTTTGTTGGTGGCATGGTTGAATGTGTATCGTTTCCAAATGGTGACTTACTTCTTTTAAATGAAGAGGGCAAACTAATGGGCTTACCATTAAACGAGAAAGCCAGTAAGTTATGGAAAGATACATTTGATAACGACAACTATATTACAGGCCGTAAGGACTATGTTGTTGGCCCTGCAATACTTATAAAGAAACAAGCCCTTAACACTTGGGCTAACTAACCGAACACCAACTGTGTGGTCCTGTTGGACCACACTCACACGCACAGGTTGTGCGCCCCCCTATCACAGCATAAATACATAATCAATAGAGGTACCAGACGCGATCCGAAAAATCGCGCGCGCTCAGTAATCGATCCCCTTTAAATAAAAAGGGGTCCCACTACTTCAGGTTGTATTGCTTGATTTAGACAGTTAATGGGTGTATAAAACTTCTTCACCTTAAAAAGTGCAAAAAAAATTATAAAAATTTTAAAATGGATTTAAATAACTTAGATATAAGCCAATTACCATCTGATGTTAGAAAAGAATTTAAACAATTAAGATTACTTCACACCGAAAAAAAGATTCAAAACAAGGCTAGAGAGGATTTTATGTCCTTTGTTAAGTGCGTATGGCCCGAGTTCATTGAAGGTGCGCACCATAGAGTAATTGCTAAAAAATTTAATGATCTTGCAACTGGTAAAATTAATAGATTAATCGTGAACATGCCTCCTAGGCATACTAAATCTGAATTTGCATCTTACCTACTTCCAGCGTGGATGGTGGGCCGTAATCCAAAACTCAAGATCATTCAAGCAACCCACACAGGTGAACTTGCTGTAAGATTTGGTCGTAAAGCAAAAACCTTGATTGATAGTGAAGAATATTCTAAAATATTTGAAACAAGTTTAAGAGAAGACAGTCAAGCCGCTGGGAGGTGGGAAACAGCACAAGGCGGCGAGTATTTTGCTGCGGGTGTCGGCGGTGCAATCACTGGACGGGGTGCTGACTTATTAATCATTGATGATCCTCACTCAGAGCAAGATGCGATGTCAGCAAGTGCATTTGACAATGCTTATGAATGGTACACCTCTGGTCCACGTCAAAGGATGCAGCCAGGTGGAAAAATTGTTTTAGTTATGACTCGATGGTCTAAAAAAGATTTAACAGGAATTTTATTAAAGAACCAAGGTAAGATTAAAGGGGATCAGTGGGACGTGGTCCAGTTTCCGGCAATCATGGACCACGGACCAAAGGAAGGAAAGCCCGTTTGGCCTGAATATTGGAAAATAGATGAGTTAGAGAAGGTTAAAGCAACCCTTCCGGTTGGAAAATGGAACGCGCAGTGGATGCAAAAGCCAACTAGTGAAGAAGGAGCGATTATAAAACGTGAATGGTGGCGAAAATGGGATCGAGACACGTTACCAGACATAAGTTATGTTATTCAAAGCTATGATACGGCTTTTTTAAAAAAAGAAACTGCCGATTTTAGTGCAATTACTACTTGGGGAGTATTTTATCCTGAAATTGATGGTCCCGCTAATTTAATTTTAATGGATTGTCTAAAAGATCGATTTGAATTTCCAGAATTGCGTCGTGCAGCTCTTGAACAATATAAATATTGGAATCCTGACATGGTGGTCATCGAACAAAAAGCGTCTGGAACCCCTTTGACCCATGAATTTCGTCAAATGGATATTCCAGTTATGCCCTTTACTCCAAGCCGAGGAAATGATAAACATGTAAGAATAAATTCATGTGCACCTCTTTTTGAAGCGGGTTTAATCTGGGCGCCAGATATGCGTTTTGCAGAAGAAGTGGTTGAGGAATGCGCGGCATTCCCACATGGAGATCATGATGACTTAGTAGATTCTATGACTATGGCTGTTATGCGATTTAGACAGGGAGGTTTTATAACTCACCCGGAAGATTATGTAATTGAAACACAACCGCCTAGAAAAAGAGAGTATTATTAATGAGTAAAGCATTACAATTTATACACGCAGTAGCAAGAAAATTTCTTGCCAAAGAAGGGGAAGGAATTACCTCTATTGCCAATAGAATGCGGGCTGAAGCTAAAGCTAGTGAGATTGCAACAACTTTTCAAGAATCAGGTTTACCTTTATCTAGATTGGATGAATTTATTAAAAGTGAGAACGATGTTGTTAAATATTTAAATATTATTGAGAGTAAAAAATCAGAAGCTACATCTAATAATATGATGGATATCGTTCGTAGAGGAGTCGATAAATTTAAAACTAAAAAATCAGCAGACGTATTAGATTTAAAAGGCAATAGAATTAAAAACACAGACAATATCATGGGCGGGGAAGAAATTAAAATAAAAGATCCTGCATTATATGAAGATAGAGGTGGAAATATAATTCCTACACAATTTAGTGAAGCACCAGCATTTCCGTCTTATACGGCAAAAGAAACAGAAGAACAAATTCTAAAAAGATTAAAAAAACAAAACGAAGATTCAATTAACAGACTTAAGAATAAAAAAGATCCAGAAGATCCTCAAAAATTCTACCAAGGAGGCCAAGCACAAATAGAACCTGATCTATCAGACGTGGGCCATGGTTCGGATGCCCTGATGGCAAGAAACATGCAACTCTCTCCAGGAAGTCAAGCTACAACATCAACAGGCTTAAATTATTTATTAGGTGAAGATAATGATACAACACGAGTGCCCTACAAGAACGCCGGACCCGTGATTCTTCCAAAACCTAAACCAAAACCCAAAGCAGACCCTATGGTGGAGTTACAAAGAATTTATGATCTGTATCAAGAAGTAGCTCCGGGAGTAGCACAAGAAACTCAAAAATATCTGCAACAGGATTTTATAAATAAATTAAACGATGCTGGAATTTCACAAGAACAGTTTATGACTAATCGAATGCAAAACAATTTTGCAGAAGGTGGTAGAATAGGATATAATATGGGTTTATCTGTTTTAGGTTTTACACCAGAACACAATGCAGCGGTTTTTGATATGGATAAAAATTTTACTGGAAGTCAATTTGATTATGCAGCTGCTTCAACAAAAGATATGGTTGATAGAGCATCAAGTCCATTAGGCTCTGTAGCAAGTGCTATAGGTAATGTTGCTGGAAGACCTGCCTATGACTTTGTTGATGCTGCAAAAGAATATGGAAAAAAAGGTTATCAAGGAGAATTTGGTTTAAGTACTCAAGGAGCAATTGACTTTGGAAAAAATTTAGGAGCGTTTGGAAAAGAATTTTTAGATCAAAAACCTGGAACTATGATGGCAGGTGCACTTAAAGGAGGTATACAAAGTTTAGGTACAACATTAGGAGAAAGTATTTACGATAAACTTAATCCTACAGAAGATGAAGAAGATGAAATTAATATGAAAATGAGACATATCGATAAAAAAAAACAAGAAAAAATAAAACAACAAACAGAAATTTTTAAAGAAATAGAAGCAGCAGAGGTAGCTAAAGCAGCAGAAGCATCTCAAAGACAACAAACAACTGCAATGGCTGCGCAAAATAAAGCAAACAACACAGGCGGATATCAATCTAGTTTTGGTCAAGATACAGGTTTTATGGGAGGATCAGGCACCGCTGCTGAGATGGGTTCTTTTGCAGAAGGTGGACCCGCAAGACAAAACTTTGCCATGGGCAAACGTGCGTTCTTAAAAATGCTAGGTGGAGTCGGCGCAGGAATCGCAGGCATTAAAACAGGACTCTTGGGACTCGGTAAAAGTGGTGGTAAGAAAGTTGCAACTGAAGTTGCAAAAGAAGCAGCAACCAGTGGAGCTCCTCCACACTTTTTAAAACTAGTAGCAAAAATTAAAGCATTAGGTGATGATGTAACTGAAACAGCTGCTTTAGCTGATAGACAAACTGTTAAGAGATATAAAGATTTTGAATTAACAGAAGACATTGCAACTGGTAGAATTGAAATTCAAAGAGTTAAAGTTGCTGATGATATGGATTATTATGGTTCTCCTATAACGGAAGAAAGTTATATGGGTTATTCACCAGGAGAAGAAATATTTCAGGAAACGGCCAAAGGTAAAACTAAAATTACTAAGGCTCAACCAAAGTATGAAGAAGGCACTACTTATCTTAGAAATGACGGGCCTGAAACAGGTAGCGTCCTTGATGAGATGTCCGGTCTTTCCGATGATATATATGAAGAAGCAGGTGAAGCAGTACCAGAAGCTATTAGAAAAGGAAAAGCAGATGGTGGCAGAATGGGTTATGCGGGTGGTAAAAAAGTAGTGCAAGGTTTAGCCGCTTTGATTAAGGGAAAATTTGGTAAGAAAGCAATTACAACTGCAGACAAACTTAAAACACCTCAGAAAACATTAGACAGAGATATGTTTAGTAAATTTAAAGATAGAAACCCAGATCCTAAAAGAGAGATAACAGATGATGAGTTTCAAGATCTTATGGAAGACGTTGGTGATTTAGATGCTTATAATTTTGATGGTACTATTGGTTCTGCAAACAAAATAAGAAAAGAAGCAAAAGATTATCAAGATTACATGTATAAGCAATATAAAATGGGTAAACTAGATCCTGTAGCAGGCGATAAGTCTCCAGGTAGAAAAAGATTTTTAGAACAAAAACTTGACGATATGGAAGGCAGCGGCGACAAAAGATTAATGAGCCCGGATGAAATAGAAGAACTATCTAGTTTTGATCTTGGTACTCAAATGGATCAAATGAAAAAGAAAACACTTCCTGAAATAGATGACAAACTTTTAAAAAATTACAACGATGAAATTAAAAGAGGCGTGGCTGAAATAATGGGTGATACCTCTCCTGAAGCTTTAAAAAAAAGTATAGAGATTGATAATCTTATGTTAAAATATCCAGGAATGGATAAGAACCTTGCAGATCAAATTGCATCTTCATCACCCAGAATGAAAGCTGATATGATCGCCATGGTAGAACAAACTTTTAAGATGAGTGAAAAAGGAATGAGTGGTGATGATATTATACAAACATTTAAAAACACAACTAGAAGAAAACAAGCAACCGGGGGCCTTGCTTCTATGTTAGGAGAATAATGGCTAACGAGTACTTTGCATCAAAGAGTTGGTTAACTAAATACGCTCAAGCTGACGACAGCAGAGGTGCGTGGCAAGACTATGTTAAAGAGGTCGAGGACCGTGATTCACGATCCATGGTCCAGGAACCACGGAACATGTACAACCAAGGTCAGTTAGTACGAAACACGGTTGATGGATCACGGCCCGGGTATGCGGGTAAACAAGGCAATGTTAATAACCATCCTGTAAAACCATTAAACAAAGATCAGAAAAAAATTTATGATATGATGTTAAAAGAAGAGCTTCCTACTAATAGGCCATCAGTGTCTAAGCAATTAGTAGAACGTTTTAACAAACCATGGGAAAAATTAGACAACACTGCAAGAGCAAATTTTATTAATCAAACTTATCCAAGATATAAAAAATTACTAGAAAGAGCTGGTGGTAAAATAAGCAGAAATCAATTAGCAAAGATATTAAGTGAAAAATTAGATAAACCTATAAGTTTAGGACAAATACACGGATATGGGGGAACTAGAGCCGGAGGCAGAAAAAAAACAGAATTTAGTAAAACTTTAGATGAAGTTTTAGATGTAACAAACGTTACACCAAAAAATCCAATGTATAAAATTCCAACGGAAGCAGATATTAAAAAACTAAAACCCTTATTAGATATAACTCCTGCTAATTCTTTAAAAAATAGTACTGCAGATAACATTATAAAATTAAATAAAAAATATACAGGTATGTATAAAAGTGGAAAACTTCCTAGCCTTGAAACAGTCTTAAAAGATTTTCCTAACATGACTTCTACTCAAGCAAGTAATGCAACAATACAATTATCTCAAATTTACAGTGGTAATAAATTTAAATTATTTAGTAATTTAGATCCAAAAATAAAAAAAGCAGTAGAAAATATTAAAGTAGATAAAAAACTTGGAGATAAAGTATTTAAACTAATAGGAGATTCTCAGTTTAATGACTACCGTCGTTCTATGTATCGTATTTCTTTAGGTATGATTGATGAAAAATTAGGTAATAAAAAAGGAACGTTTGAATCATTAAAAACTCAAGCACGTCAAATTTTAAAAGATAATAAAATACCTATATATTCACCGGAAAAGAAAAATGCGGCAGGTAAAATTATACAAAAGGCAACGCAAGGTTTTAATATTAATGAAATTGCCGGAGTATCGGGAAGTGCTAAATCTAAAGCAGCAGAGTTTTCTCAATTTATAGATGTTATGGAAGGAAATCTAAATCAAAAAACTATGGCAAATTTTCAATCTAAACTTTCAAGTGCAAGACAATTAATAGAAAATAATCCTTCAATGTTATCTAGTGAATCTAAAAAAATTAATAAACTAGCTCGTAATTTAGAGAATGAATATAGTATAGAATTACCAAGATTAAGAGACCCTGATGCCACTAAATATTTTTCACCCAAAAGATTAAAAGAATTAAATACACAAGGGTTAGATATTGTTAAAGCTGCAGAACGTGCAGGCTACACAATTCAAATGCCAAAAAGTGCTCAAACAATAAATGAGTTTATAGATAAACCTGACCAAGTCCGTTTAGCAAAAATAGGTTGCCCTGGTAAAGCAATGGGAGGGCGTATTGGATTTAGTGAAGGTCAAAATCTAGTAGCGTGTGTTACACGAGGTGTAGAAAAATTACAAGGGGATCCAGGTAAACTCTCACCAGGAGACAAGGCAAATTTACGTGCGCTTACAAAATCGGGTAAAGCTTTAAACTTTTTAAAAGGAGTATTAGGCCCTGTTGCAATATTAGGTGAAGTTGTACTTGAAGGTGGAATTGCTGCGAATAAAACTTTAAATGAAGGTGTGCCTTTTAAACAAGCATTAGGTGAATCTTATTTAAACTATGCGCTTGGTCCAAAATTAAAAATAGATGTTGAAGCAGAACGTGAAAAAGAATTTGCAAAAGGTGAAGATTATGCAATGGCAGAACGGGGTAGAAGAATGATGATTCCACAAAGTGCTACAGCTGACAAACAAAGATTAAAAAAAAGATATGAGCAAATGGACAAAGATGTACCAACTTATTCCTCACAACAAATTGATAAAATGCTAATAGATTCTAATATAACTCGTGAAGAAATGGGAATGGACGACAATCAAATTAATAAATATATAAAAAACCAAAGAGTCGCCGATGCAGGAGGAGTATCTAATTTAGCCCAAGGTGGATTAGCTGATTTAATGAAAAAGTATTATGACTAAAGACAATCCAACACTTGTAAAAAACATGAAACATGTTAAATGGAAAGAGATCCCTCCTTTAAAAGGACCCAATTCTCGAGGGTTGATTAAAGAGAAGAAACAAGATAAACCAATACAGGATAAAAAATATGGCAGATATAGATAAAACCCTTCCTAATACTAGACCTGAAGATGAGCTTATAAAAGAGCAAATGGAAGAGGTTGATGTTGCAGATGAATTAGGTAAAGGTCCAATAGAAATTACAGATGAAGAAGATGGTGGAGCAACTATCGACTTTGATCCAAATGCAGTTCAAATGCCAGATTCAGGAGATCCGTTTGCAAATTTAAATGATCTTCTTCCAGAAGATACTACTGATCTTATTGGTAGTGAATTACAAAGTGATTACGCAGAATATAAAACTTCTCGTGCAGATTGGGAAAGAACTTACATTACTGGATTGGATTTATTAGGATTTAAATACGATAATAGAACAGAACCTTTCCAAGGAGCAAGTGGTGCAACTCACCCTGTTCTTGCAGAAGCGGTTACACAGTTTCAAGCATTAGCTTATAAAGAATTACTACCTTCAGATGGACCGGTTAGAACGATGGTCATGGGTTCAGCAACCCCTCCAAAAGAAGCACAAGCTCAAAGAGTTAAAGATTTTATGAACTATCAATTGATGGATCAAATGAAAGAATATGAACCTGAGTTTGACCAAATGTTATTCTATCTTCCTTTAGCAGGATCTACATTTAAAAAAGTTTATTATGATGATTTGCTTGGAAGAGCCGTATCTAAATTTATTCCAGCAGATGATTTAGTAGTCCCTTATACAGCGACTTCATTAGATGATGCGGAAGCAGTTATTCATGTTATTAAAATATCTGAAAATGATTTAAGAAAACAACAAGTAGCTGGATTCTATTCTGATATAGAATTATCAAAACCACAAGATTCAAATTCTAATGAATTAAAAGAAAAAGAGAGAGAAATAGAAGGAGTTACAAAATCAAATAAAGCAGAGTCAATGTACACTTTAATTGAGTGTCATGTTAATTTAGATTTAGAAGGTTTTGAAGACGTGGGGCCCGATGGTGAGCCTACTGGAATAAAACTACCTTACATTGTAACAATCGAAGAAAGTAGTAGAAAAGTTTTATCAATTAGAAGAAACTTTAAACCTGAAGACCCTAAGAAAAATAAGATTCAATATTTTGTTCATTTTAAATTTTTACCAGGATTAGGTTTTTATGGTTTAGGATTAATTCATATGATTGGTGGATTAAGCAGAACTGCAACTGCAGCGCTTCGTCAGTTATTAGATGCAGGAACGTTATCAAATTTACCAGCAGGATTTAAACAAAGAGGTGTCAGAGTTCAAGATGACGCTACAGCGATTCAACCCGGAGAATTTAAAGATGTAGATACTCCAGGCGGTAATCTAAAAGATGCTTTCGTATTCTTACCCTACAAAGAACCTTCACAGACTTTATTGCAGTTGATGGGTATTGTAGTTCAAGCAGGACAAAGATTCGCATCAATTGCTGACATGCAAGTTGGTGATGGGAACCAACAAGCAGCTGTTGGTACAACTGTAGCTCTTTTAGAACGTGGTTCAAGAGTGATGTCAGCAATCCATAAAAGGTTGTACGCTTCACTTAAGAATGAATTTAAATTACTTTCAAATATCTTTAAAACTTATTTACCTCCTGAATATCCTTATGATGTTCCAGGGGCATCGAGAAATGTTAAAGTTACAGATTTTGATGACAAGGTAGATATTCTACCGGTAGCAGATCCTAACATATTCTCAATGAGTCAAAGAATATCAATGGCACAAACACAATTACAATTAGCTCAATCTAATCCACAAATGCATAATATGTATATGGCTTATAGAAATATGTATTCAGCAATTGGTGTAAAGGATATAGATTCAATCTTACCTGCGCCACCACAAAATCAACCGAAAGATCCGGCGTTAGAACATATTGATGCAATGGGAGCAAAACCTTTTCAAGCGTTTCCAGGTCAAGATCACAGAGCACACGTTACAGCACACTTAAGTTTTATGGCTTCTAATTTTGTTAGAAATAATCCGAGTATCACTGCAGCGTTAGAGAAAAACATTTTAGAACATATTTCAATCATGGCCCAGGAGCAAGTACAACTAGAGTTCCCACAAGAAATGCAAATGTTACCACAAATGCAACAAGCGGCTGTTCAGAATCCTCAAGCTCAACAACAGATGCAACAAATCTCACAAAAGATTGAAGCAAGAAAAGCTATTCTAATTGCTGAGATGACTGAAGACTTTATGAAGGAAGAAAAAGCTATCACAGATCAATTTGATCATGATCCATTATTAAAACTTAAAGAAAGAGAAGTTGATCTTAAAGCAATGGATGCAGAAAGAAAACAAAAAGAAGATGAAGCTAGAATTAATTTAGATAAAACTAAATTTTTACAAGGTCAACAACTAGATGAAGCAAAACTACAACAGAATGAGGATTTAGCTAATTTAAGAGCGGATACAGCTATGGCTAAGTCAGAATTGTCTGCAGAAGTAAAATTAACCTCAGATGCTATGAAAGCGAAGGATGTTAATCGCTTGAAAGGGCCGAGAAATTAGTATATTAACAATTAGGAGAAAATTATGAAGAACTCAAAAATAACAAAAGCAGTTGGAGTAAACAAAGATGGTTACGCTAGTGGCGGAGTTAAAGTAGAAGAGTCTTCTCAAAACTTGCACATAGATCCTAGATCTCAAACAAGTATCAGAGGAAGAAACTACATTGCTCAAGGTGACACAGTAACTGTTAAAGGTACAAAGACTAGAAAACCTCAAAAAGCTACTTGGTTTTAATATGTGGTTATCGGCAATTAAATTAGCCGTTTCTGCAGGCTCACACATTTACAAAAATAAGCAACAGACAAAGATGCTTATGTCGGATGCTGCTATGAAACATGCTCATAAAATGAGTACTGGAGAATTAGAGTATTCTGGAAAATTACTAGAAGCGAGACAATCGGACTGGAAAGACGAATTTATTTTGGTTTTGCTGTCAATTCCAATCGTAATGCTGGGATGGTCTGTATGGTCAGATAATCCTGTACATATGGAGAAAATGGAGTTATTCTTCCTACACTTTGGAAATTTACCATTTTGGTACCAAACAATTTTTGTTGGCGTCATTGCATCCGTCTATGGACTTAAGGCAACAGATCTGATAAAAAGAAAATAACAAAAGGAAAATAATTATGTCAGGATATTTTAATATAGGTAAAAACTTAGCTTCAGGTGTAGGTCAAGCTATCAATAAAGTTAAAACAAAAATTAATAAAACAAAATTAGATAAAGCAAACAGCAATTTAGATATTGCTAAACAAAAATTAAAAGCTGGGAAAGCAAAATTAGATCAAACTGTTTTTGAAATAAAAAATAAGATGCCTATTACTTTTAAAAGTAAAAAAGGAAAATCAGAATCAAATACAGAATCATATAAAAGAATACAAAAAGATAATACTAAAGTAATTAAAGGCATGCTTGACAAAGCAGCTGGAAAAAAATAAGGAGAAAAATATGGCTGGTCAAGAAAAATCAAAAGAACCTTTAAGTCCGTCTAAAAGAAAAAAATTAAGAAAACAAAAAGAGGATCAAGAGACAAAACAAAATTTAACACAAGACTATGCTTATACAGGTATTCCTGGAGCAAAAGCTACAGCAAAAGGTGTTAAATATAGTCAAGATGATGTTCCTACAAGACTCTCTAAAAGCGACGAAGGTAATAAAAAAGTAGAAACCCTTAAATATAAACCTTCAAAAAGAACTCTTCCACCTGGAAAATCAATTTTAATGAAAGCCAAAGGTGGCAGAGCCGGTTACAAACACGGTGGCGCAGCTAAACGTGGCCGAGGTTGTGAACTCAAGTCTTAATGTTTAAATCAGTTAAAAGTTTTATCTGTAAACTATTTCATATCAAAGCATGCGAATGCCCAGATGAACATCTTGAAATTTACGAAGGAACCTATGAACCAGAAGTACCGGTTCATGAAGAAAAACAAATGCACTGTGGGTCTCATGTAAGATTTATAAAAAGTTGTCCCACTTGTGTTGCAATTATAAAAGGATAAAATAATGGCTAAAGGGACTCACAAAACTAAAGACGGACGTACAGCTAAAAAAGGGCTTTGGTATAATATTGCTATGAAGAAAAAACGTGGTGAAAAAATGAGAGCTAAAGGAGCTAAAGGAGCACCTACCGCTAAAGCAATTAAAAAAAGTCAAGCATAATGGCTACTGCAGCGTGGACTAGAAAAGAAGGTAAATCTAAATCAGGTGGACTGAACGCTAAAGGTGTAGCTTCTTACAGAAAAGCAAATCCCGGTTCTAAATTAAAAACAGCTGTTACAACTAAACCCTCAAAATTAAAAGCAGGATCAAAAGATGCCAAACGTAGAGCTTCTTTCTGTGCGCGTATGACCGGTATGCGTAAGAGACAAAAAGCTAGTAACAATACAGGTGAAGATAGATTATCTAAATCACTTAGAAAATGGAATTGTTAATGAGAGATACGAAAGTATTAGAAAGTTTTTTAAAACATACAGAAAAGAAAATAAAAGAAATGAATCTTTTTAAGTTTTTAAAAAAAGAAGTAGAAACGGGTGCTAATGGTACGCAGGACTACATAATTAAAAAGGGCATAAACAAAGATAAACTAGCAAAAAAATAGAAAGTAAACATGGAACCAGAACAAGTAGTAACTAAATTAAGAAGAGCATTAGACAATAGAATAAATCAATTATCAATATCTGTCACTTCTGGTGGAGTTGACAAGATGGAGACTTACAAGTATATAATAGGACAAATAAACGCATTGGAATCAGT